>JADMIO011472209.1_pt1 | contig 68243 bp, 67 predicted proteins | sample 8958161 | NCBI WGS metagenome assembly JADMIO01 (sample SAMN16585339, study PRJNA669376) | soil metagenome | isolation source: Crop rotation soil | place: USA: Cullars Rotation, Alabama | collected 2011 | reverse complement strand
CGCGACAACTTGTCCACGTGGAATTCTAAGCTTAGGATCCCAATGTGCTGGAAAGGACCAGAATCGGCGGGCTGTTCAGGTTGAATGCCAGCGGGAAAGCGCCACTGGTTCCATTAAGCGCCAGGCCGGACCGGGCACTGAAGATTCCCGATATGGTCCAACCGCCAATGAACGCATCCGCCAACTTGTTGGCGTTGCCTCCCCAGGACTTACCACGGCCAAAAGGTAGTTCGTAAATGAAATTGGCATTAAACAGATGTCTAATGTCAAAGTCGGATGGCCCACGGCAAATATCGGGGTTGCGGACATCGCAAACGATGCCGCCGCTGACAGTGTTCACTACAGATGATTGGTTATCCAGCGACTTGGAGAAGGTGTAGTTCACTTCAAATTCCAAGCCGCGCGAGAACCGCTTCTGCAGGCTGATAAGAGCCCCGTGATAGTCCGAATCTCCCTGATTCGAAATATAGAGGTTCGCACCAAACTGGCTGCTCATGCCGACATTCGGACGGAGCAGGTTGTTGGCATAGAGCGCCTGAATCAGATCGGAAGTGTCTCCGATGCGGACCAGGTTGCTGAAATTGGCAATCACTACGGCCGTGCAGCTGCCACCGAAGGTTACCTGGCATGAACCGCTCGCGAGCGCGGCGCTCATTTGATTTTCAAACCAGGGTTGATTGGTGACCGCCACGCCCGCCTGGACCTGCGCCTGCATCAGGTTCAAAGCTGACAGCAGGAACTGGCCCGATCCGACGTCCTTGAAGTCCAACACCTGCGCGGCATCAGACTGGACGAACAACTTCCGGCCCAGGCGGCCGACGTACGAAGCGTCGAGCAGCATGTTGCCGGGCAGCTCACGCTGGATACCAAAATTCCAGGTGTGAGAGTAGGGAATCTTGAAGTTGTGATCGATCGTGTAGTTAAACGTACCGGTCTTAAGACCTACGCCGACTCCGTTGGTAACGAACGGCGTAAGCGGACGAGCAGAGGACGGCGGGGTGTTGCTCACCGAGGGCGGAGCGCTATTGATCGAAATAAAGCGCGGATCGGTCGCCAGGGCTGCGGCTGGGTTCCCCGTCACGCCGAAGTTCTTGGCTGCGTTGCTCGCGAACAGGTAGTCGACCTGATTCTCGATGAACGTAATAGCGCCGGCCACGCGGTCGTAAACCATTGAATAGTTTCCGCGAATGACCGTCTTCTTATCGCCAAACAGAGCGCCCATCACACCGCCGTGGAAGGAAGGATTCCAGGCAAATCCAAGTCTCGGCGCAAAGTTGTTCTTGTCGGTTGCGTAGAACGGCGGTCCGTTGTTCGCCTTGCCGGTCAAATTGTAGACGAGGAAAGGCTCGGCCGAAGCGCCGAAGGTGCCGTTGGCTGCATTGGAAAGTCTGGTCGCGAATAACTGCGTCCAGTCGGTCGTGTTGTCGGCCTGCAAACCGTCCTTCTCGTACGGGGCTGGGTACAGGTAATAACGCAGACCCAAATTTAGGGTCAGGCTACTCTTGATTCTCCAGTTGTCCTGGAAGTAAGCCTCAGTTTCGTTGTAAGCATAACTACGGATTTTGCCCGAACCCGGAGGCAGGGCAGCGCCCGCAGTGTTGAGGTTGAAGTTGGTCGAAACGGAAGAGAACCGGCCGAGCAAATATGCAAAGGCTGAGTCGTATGCCGTGATGGCAGCTGCCGCGGTATTCAGATTCGCCGGACGAAGTGAAGCATTCAAAGCAGTATTCAAACCGCCAATACCAATGTTCGGGAAAATAAAGTCATTGGTGATGGTGGCTTTCTGGAGGATCGGTTTCCATGAAAAGCCAGTCTGGAATGTGTGGTTCCCCGTCACGTACGTAATGTCGTCACGAATGGTCGGAACATACACATTTCGATCCTGATAGCTTTGGCTCGGGAACGGCGCGCCCACCGGTCCGCCAGCGAAGCTGTATGGGAACGACCCGGCCGGGGCAGGGATAAAGAAATTCGCCTGCTTAGTCATGCCGGCGGTCGCGACGTTGGTAAAGTTGGACGAGAGCGTCCAATTCCAGCCAACCGCGAAGCCATAGCTTCGGTCCTGAAACTGCACCCCATCCGGATCGCCGGGCAGGAATGCCAGCGCGTTCGTCGAATCACGATGAGCTTTGGTAATTCGAACAAACCAACGCTGTCGATCAGTAGGATTAAAATCGATTCTGGTGGTGTACGTAACTTCGTCACGCGTGTTCGGGGCATTAAATCTCAGCAGACCGGTGTTGCGTCCGTCACCACCCGCAGGATCATTTGCCGGAGTCGCGCCATAGCGCTGATTGAGGAAGTCAAAGAGCGCGGCGTTTCGTCCAATACCCAGCGGATCCAAAGCCGCCGCCTGGGCCAGCGACAGGAAGCTGATGCCTTCTCCAACTCCGGCGTGCTGGTGTTCACGCCGCACCTCCCGAGCGCGACGCTTGCGGCGTCGGACATCGTGAAAGCGATCCTCTTCCGCAAGCTGCGCCTCATCTTCAGCAAGGCCTCGCCGTTCTTCGAGACCGTGCCGGACAGCGCGTTCTCGTTCAAGCTGATCAACGAGCTGATTGATCGGGTGGAAGACGTGTACGACTCGTCGGTGCAGAACCTCGACGCCTTCGCCCTCGACCTCGCCCAGAACCTCGGCGACCACCCGATCACGCGTACGGTGCAGACGACGATCGACGAGTTCCGCGTGCACTACGTGCTCAATCTTTTCAACGGCGTGGACGACTCGTTCAACACGGCGGTGAAGCCGTTCCTCGACAACCTGACGAGCAACGTCTCGGCCCGCTGCGGCGTGACGAACCTCGGCTGGATCACGCGCAGCGACGTCATCCACCAGGCCAATTGCAACCGCATCCCGGCGTTGCTGGTGCCGCAGCGCGAGCCGAAGAAGAAGCCGGCGGAGCTCGACATCCGGGCGATGGTGGGGCTGGAGCCCCCCCGACCGAGTCGACGAGCAGACGAGCAGACGACTCGACGAGGAGCTCTCGACGACTCGAAGACTCGTCGACTCGACGACCCCCTCTCCCGCCAGCTCGACACCCTCAAGTCGATGTTCGAGCAGCGCAAGGACGACGACTTCAACGCGAACTTCGAATACGTAACGCAACGGACGATGTTCACCATGAAGAACAGGCGTCCCAGCGAGCTCGGAGACGTTCGCGTTTACACTCCCGCGGAAATGCTGACTTCGCTCTTCGCGAAGTCGAATGTTCCCACCACAATCGATTGGAGCGAATTGGAATGAAGTTGTCGGCGACCCTTTGTTTGCTGTTCCTCGCAGTCACCGCATCGGCCCAGGACCTCACCACCGTTTCCCGCATCCGCAACGAAGGCTTCCGCAACTCCAAAGTCATGGAGTATGCCGAGGCGCTCACCGACCGCATCGGCGGCCGCCTGACCGGCTCGCCGAACATGAAAAAAGCCAACGAATGGACCCGCGACGAGCTGACGAAGATGGGGCTCGTCAACGCCCACCTCGAGCCGTTCAAGTTCGGCCGCGGCTGGACCTCGGACTACTGCTCGGTGCGCATGCTCGCGCCGGACGTGCAGCAGCTCTACGGTCTGCCGATGGCCTGGTCGCCGGCGACCAACGGCCCGATCAAGGGCAAGGTCATAAAGGCCAAGCTCGAGACCAAGGAAGACCTCGAGAAGAACAAGGGCAAGTTCGCGGGCGCGATCCTCATGATCGCCGACCCGAAAGAGATGAAGCCCCAGGACAAGGCCGCGCTCGAGCGCTATGACGACGCCGAGCTGGCGAAGCTCGCGGCGTACGAGATCCCCTCGGCGCGCGACGAAGCCCGCCGCGGCGAGTTCATGAAGCGCCGCGAGTTCCGCAAGCTGCTCGCGCAGTTCACCATGGACGAGAAGGTCGCGGCGGTCATCACGCCGGGCAACGGCGACGGCGGCGTGTTCCGCGTCCAGGGCGGCGGCACGTGGCGCGACGACGAGCCCATCGGCGTCTCCGCGATCGGCCTCGCGCCGGAGCACTACGCGCGCATCGCCCGCCTCATCGACGACAAGGTCGACGTCGAGCTCGAGCTCGACGTCCGCGCCCAGTACTACGACCAGGACCTCAACTCCTACAACACCGTGGCAGACATTCCCGGCTCCGACACGAAGAAGGGCGAGGTCGTCATGATGGGCGCCCACCTCGACTCGTGGCACACCGGCACGGGCGCGACCGACAACGGCGCCGGCGTCGTCGTGATGATGGAAGCCGCGCGCATCCTCAAGTCCCTCGGCGTCGCCCCGAAGCGCACCATCCGCATCGCCCTCTGGAGCGGCGAAGAGCAGGGCCTCCTCGGCTCCCGCGCCTACGTCGAAGAGCACTTCGCGAAACGCGCCGAGCCGAAGGACCCCGAGCAGGCCAAGCTCCCCGCATGGGCCCGCACCGAGAAGGGCGAGCTGATGAAGAAGCCCGACTGGTCCAAGCTCTCGGCCTACTTCAACGTCGACAACGGCACCGGCAAGATCCGCGGCATTTACGCCCAGGAGAACGCCGCCGCCGCGCCGCTCTTCGACGCCTGGCTCATGCCCTTCCATGATCTCGGTGCAACGACCGTGACCATGCGCAACACCGGCAGCACCGACCACGTCCCCTTCGACGAGGCCGGCCTCCCCGGCTTCCAGTTCATCCAGGACGAAGTCGAATACTCGACCCGCACCCACCACACGAACTGGGACACGTATGAACGCCTCCAGCGCGAAGACCTCATGCAGGCCGCGGTCATCGTGGCGACGTTCGTGTGGGAAGCGGCGAACCGGCCGGAGATGATGCCGAGAAAGCCGATGTAAAACCCTGAGCGAGCGATAGCGAGTCGAAGGGTCAACGGAGCCCTCTCATGGCATGTGCCTCGAGAGGGCTCCCTTGATCCTTCGACTCGCTACGCTCGCTCAGGATTCACCAGAACAATCGCGCCCGCGTCACCGTCCACGCAATCCGCAGCGTGTCCTTCAGCGGCTTGTAGTGACTCGTCGACAATCCGTCGACGAAGCCCAGCTCGATCGGGATGGTGACGATGCGGTATCCGCCCCGGCCCGCGCGGACGATCACTTCGCTCTCCATGTCGAAGCCGTCGGTGCGGAGGCGGATCCCGTCGATGAGGCGCGCGGAGTAGTAGCGGAAGCCGCTCTGCGAGTCGGTGATGGGCACGCCGGAGCACTTCGCGATGCACCACGCGGAGAAGCGGTTCGCGGTGCGGCGCCGTGGGAGCATCTGCCCGAACAGGTGCGAGCGCCCGCCGATGATCAGGTCCGCGTTGCCCGATTCCCGCTCGCGCAGGAACTTCGGGATCTCGGAGGGCAGGTGCTGGCCGTCGGCATCCAGAGTGATCACGCCGTCGTAGCCGTTCTCCCGCGCCCACGCGAACCCCGTCTTCAGCGCCGCGCCTTTGCCGCGGTTCACGTCGTGCCGCAACACGATCGCACCCGCCGCGCGCGCGACCTCACCCGTGCGATCCGTCGAGCCGTCGTCGATGACGATCACCGGCTCGATCTGCTTGCGCGCCTCTTCGATGACGCGCGGCACCGTGCGCTCCGCGTTCAGCGCGGGGATGATGGCGCAAATCACACGTCCTCCCGGGTCAGCACGGCGCAGACGATACCGCCGCCGGCAGAGATCGAATTCACCAGCACACTGTCGTAACGACCCTCATCCAGTGCAACCAGCGCCGCCGCGATCTGCAGCGCCCCGCCCGCGGCGTACTCGCCGAAGACCTGCTTCGTCGGCACCTGCGTCGCGTCGCCCAACCGCTCCCGGATCGCGCGCTGCTCCAGCTCGTCCGCGCGCGGCGACCCGTTCGCCGAAACATAGATCGCATCCACGCTCGCCAGCTCCGCGTCGTCCAGCGCCGCCTGCATCGCCGCGATCACGCTCTTCTGATCATGGCCCCAGTCCGAGATCGGCGCCGTCGTGTCCCGCGCGATGCCGAAGCCCGCGAGCCACCCGTAGGGCTTGCGCGCTCCCGCGCCCGCGACCAGCACCGCGCCGCCTTCGCCGAGGATCATGCCCGGGCCGTGGTCGTGCGCGAGCGCGCCGATCCGGTCCAGCACGCTGAACAGCATCTCGTTCGCCTCCTCCACCCCGCCGATCAGCGCCGCCTTCGCGCTCCTCTTCGCCAGCTGCGTCGCCGCGTACATCGCCGCCGCCAGCGCCGACGACTCCCGCTGCGTGATCGTCACGTTGAACCCCCGCAGCCCCCACTCGATCGCGATGTGACTCCCCGGCGCGTTCGCCACCGACTCCGCGAACAACTGCGGAGGCGCCAGCGCCGCGCCCTTCTCCACATACTCCTGCATATATTCGACCGACGTCTGCACCGGCCCGAACGCCGTCCCGATCGCGACCCCCGTCTCCGGAGACAGCGCCGCGCCGCAATCCTCAATCGCCAGCTTCGCCGCCGCCACCCCCAGCCGCGACAGCCCGTTCATCCGCCGCATCTTCATCGCCGGGATGAACTCCTTCGGCCGGAAGTCGCGGACCAGCGCCGCCCTGTGCGCCGACAGCCCCCCCGTATCGAACCGGTCGACCTCCGTCACCGCGCTCCCCCCACTCGCCAGCAGCGCGCGGAAGGCCTCGATGCCGATCGCGCCGGGAGCGATGACGCCGATACCGGTAATGGGGATGCGCACGGGGGCGGGGTTATAGCACGGAGGGCGCAGGGCACAGGGCACAGGGACGTTCGCTCACTCCGGCTTGTTGAACACGTAGATCGCCGGCGGCTCGATGGATGCCGCCCTCAGCGCCTCGCCTCGGGCTCCGCTCTCGATCTTGCTCACTCTGAATTCGATTGTTGCGTATTTGTGATTCGACGTGGGCACGCGACTCTGAAGCGACGGAAAGGTGAACGTGGCCCGTCGGCGGTCGGCGCTGATCGTGACGGACGTCTCGTCGAACGTGAAGGTTTCGCCATCCCTCGTCGCCATGATCTGCGCGTGCAGGCCGTCGGCGCTCACGTTGCGGCCTCCGTTCAGAATGACCGTCGTCGTCTTCCCGTCGTCGAAGAGCGTGACCGGGACCTTCGTGAAGAACGCCGTCGTCGGCTCCGGCAGGCCGAAGCTGCCGTAGCTCCGGCCGGAGTCGTCGTTCTGCACGACGAGGTCGTGCCAGAGCATGTTCTGCACTGCGAGATCGTCGAGCGGCTGCGGCCCGAAGACCTTGAGGTTGTTCGCCACCTCCGTGCGGAAGCGGTCGTAGCGGCCGAGCTCCGCGAAAGCCAGCAGCCGCGCGACGACGGGCGGCGCGTCTCCGGAGTCGAAGCGCCAGGACTTCACGATCCTCTCGACGGTCTGGTTCCGGGTCGCGGCGCGAGTCGGCAACTCCGTTCCGGTGACGGCGTCGCGGAACCTGCTGTCGGCAGTGAACGAGAACTCCCGGCACGGCGTCGTGGACTGGCGGACGTACTGATCTGCCTCGTTGTATTTCTTTCTTTCGTCGCCGGTCTCGTAGCGTTCCAGCAACCTGCCGCGGGTAGGCACCAGCGCGAGCAGGGTCACGTTGTACGTCCTCGCCACCATCTCGAACTGGTTATTGGCCTGCGCGGCGCCCAGGCGGGCAAGGACAGTGTTCATGCCGAGCCGCGAGATCGTGGTCAGTCCGTTCAGGCTGCGGGCCACGCTCCGGTCCCGGTCGACGGCCCGGCCCCGGAAGCCGAATACCGCGGCCAGATGAGAGAACCAGCCGCTCGCGCCGCCCGAGAGGTCGATGTTTCGCTCGTTCGCGACGCTGTTGAGCGACGACTCCAGATTGTCCGTGACGAACAGGGGGATCATCTCGACGGGAAGGTCGCAGATCGACGCGCTCTGCTCCAGACGGCGAGCAAAAGGGAGACGGCGGCGATCCGGCGCATGCGAGAGCTCCTTCCATCAAGGAGAGCGCCGCAGACGCGAAACTCCTACCTCAGACGCGCCGAAAAAGCAGGGACACGTTGCTCCCCCCAAACCCGAACGTGTTCGAGAGGACGTTCGCGAGAGGCATCGGGCGCGGGGTTTCGGGGATGTAATCGAGCGGGCATTCGGCCGCACGCTCGCGAAGGCGCAGCGTCGGCGGGGCAATCTGATGCTGGAGGGCGAGGACGGTCACGACGGCTTCGACCGCACCGGAGGCGCCGAGGGTGTGGCCGAAATACGACTTGCTCGATGAGACGGGGACGCCGGAGCCGAGGGCGGCCTCGATGGCGCGGGACTCGGCGGAGTCGTTGAGGGTCGTGCCGGTGCCGTGGGCGTTGACGTAGTCGACGGACTCGGCCCCGAGGCGTCCCTCGGACAACGCGCCGCGCATCGCGGCCTCGGCGCCGCGGCCGTCTTCCGCGGGGGCGGTCGGGTGGTGGGCGTCGCAGGAGGCGCCGTAGCCGGAGAGCTCGGCGAGGATGGTCGCGCCGCGGGCGACGGCGTCGTCCCAGCGCTCGAGGACGAGGTAACCCGCGCCTTCGCCGAGGGTGATGCCTTTGCGGCTCCCGCTGAAGGGCGAGCACGGCTCGGGGTCGACGGCCTGGAGCACGTTGAAGCCGCTGTACGTGAGGCGGCAGAGGGCGTCGCTGCCGCCGGCGATGGCGACGTCGGCGTGGTGCGCGCGAAGGTAGTCCGCGGCCATGCCGATCGCGGCGCCGGCCGACGCGCACGCGGTGGCGTTCGAGATCACGCCGCCGCCGAGCTGGAACACCTGCGCGACGGCGTCCGAGGGGCCGGAGGTCGGCTGCTGGAGCACGCGCGAGGCGGGCGCGCGGCGGCGTCCGCGGACGATGCGCCGGAAGTAGTAGTCCTCGCCTTCGAGCAGGCCGCCGGTGCTCGTGCCTGTAGAAACGACCGCGCGGGCGAGCGGGATGTCGCCCGCTTGTTCGATGGCTTCCTTCGCGGCCATCACCGCGAGGAGATCCGTCCGCGACATCCGTTTCGATTTGGGCAGCTCGACGTTCGCCTCGGCCGCAATATCCGTCGGAAACGTCTCGCCCTGGAACCGCGTCAGCTTCGCAATCCCCGCCCGCGACTCCACGATCGCCCGCCACACCTCGGACTTGTTCCGCCCGATGGAGCAGACGATGCCGGCGCCAGTGACGGCGATGCGGGTATTGAGATCAGGGACTCGCATGAGCGGACAAGTAAAACCTGCCTCGCAAAGCTTCTACTCCATCAACGCGTCCGACGCCAGAGAAGCGGAACGTGCCGCCGAACTCGACTTCGAGCGTGACCTTGCATACGAGCACGTCACCGACTTCGAGCGGACGCACGAGCTCGCAGCGATCGATGCCGGTGAAGAAGCCCTGCTCCTTGAACACGAGCCCTCCCGCCATCTGCGCCATCGCCTCAACCGCCATCACGCCGACCGGCAACGTGTCGTTCGCCGTGACGAGATACGCGCCCTCGATCGTCTTGCCGTCGATCTTGCGCGCGGCGCTCGCCGCGCGGAAGGGGATTTGATGGGGAAGGTTCGCGAGCCAACTCAAGTCCTGAGTCCTCAGTCCTAAGTCCTCAGTCCTGCGGAGCCACTCAGGACTCAGCACTAAGGACTGAGGACTCCATCACGCTTGCGGCTGTTCCTGCTCCAGCTTCGTGCCCACATAATCCGCGAGCGTCGAGATGGAGCGGAAGGAGTCGCGCGCGGAGGTCTCGTTCTTCACCTTGATCCCGAACTCGCTCTCCAGCATCACGACGATCTCCAGGGCGTCGATGGAGTCGAGGCCCAGGCCGCCGGCGAAGAGGGGCTCGTCGTCCGGGATGTCGTCCGGGGTCATGTCTTCGAATTTGAGCCGCTCGATGAGCAGCTCCTTGAGCTTGCGTTTGAGATCGTCGGTCATGCGTTTTCGGTCAGAGTGTAGCAGCGGCGGCGGGTCAAACGCCGCGCGGCGTGCATGTTATTCTGCCGATTAAGTCCAATGTTCCAACGATTTGTCTCTCTCGTGCAGGAAGCACCCGACGCGGCCGCGCTGATCGACGGTGCGACCGGTCTCGTAACAACGCGGGCCATGTTACTGGCGCGTTCCGAGGAGCTCGCGGCCGAGCTCGCCGCCTCGGGAGTCCGCGCCCGGAACGGCTTCGGGATCCAGCTCCCGAACTCCGTCGACTTCGTCGCGACGTTCCTTGCGGCGGTGAAGCTGGACCTGGTCGTGTTCCTCATCGACCGCGACGCCACCAACAACGAGGTAGCCGCGATCCGGCGGCATTTCGGCATCGGCAAGCGTGTGCAGGTGCCGGCGGACGCGCGCCTCGTGAAGCTCACGTCCGGGTCGACGGCCATGCCGAAAGGCATCGTTACGACCGAGGCAAACCTCATCGCCGACTGCACGAACATCTGCGCCACGATGGGCATCGGCGCTGATGATCTGAACCTCGGCGCCATCCCCTTCTCGCACTCGTACGGGTTCTCCAACCTCGTGATGCCGCTCCTCGTGCAGGGCACGCCGGTCGTCGTCTCGAACGACTACCTGCCGCAGTCCCTCGTCGAGCTGGCAAACGCGCATCACTGCACCGTCGCGCCGCTCATCCCCATGGTCTTCGAGCACCTCACGACCGCGGCGCACGGTTCCTTCGAGACCATCCGCACCTTCATCTCCGCCGGCGCGCCATTACCGCCGGCGACGTCGCGCAAGTTCCGCGAGCGCTTCGGCATCGACATCCATTCCTTCTACGGCTGCAGCGAGTGCGGCGGCATCACCTACGACCGCCCCGGCGCAGCCGTCGAGCGCGGCACCGTCGGCAGCGCCCTCGAAGGCGTGACCTTGACCACCGACGCCAAGCGCCTCTCCGTCCGCAGCGCATCAGTGGCCGAGGGGTACCTCCTCGACGCGAGCACCTTCCAGCCCTTCCCCAACGGCGCCTTCGTCACCGACGACCTCGTCGAACAGCAGCACGGTGAGATCGCCCTCGCCGGCCGTGCCAGTGATCTGATCAACACCGCAGGAAAGAAGGTCAACCCCCGCGAGGTCGAAGCCGTTCTGCTCCAGATTGAAGGCGTCTCCGAGGCCAAAGTCTACGGCGAGCCCGCCGGCGCGCGGGGAGAGGTCGTGGCCGCCGCGATCGTCGCGACGCCGGACGTCACGCGGGAGCAAGTGCGCGAGTTCTGCCGCGCGCGTTTGTCGTTGCACAAGGTCCCGCGCATCGTGAAATTGATCGACCAGATGCCGGTGGATGAGCGGGGGAAGGTGAAACGCGCGGTTCTCGCGGCGTTGTGACGCACGCGGGTGTCGCACGGTTGCCCCTCCCGGTTGCCCCTCCCGGCACGGGTGCCCCCGGCTCGCGCCGGGGTCTATTAGCGGATACCCGCTACACGGGTACCCCCCGCCCGCGTTAGCGGGCCAGGAGCTACTAGACCCCGGCTTTAGCCGGGGGGGCGGGGGCGGGGAACGCGACGCCCCGCCAAACGAGCCCGCGTTAGCGGGCGACAGCCACCCGAGGTACCATCCCCCGAGGGACATCCGCATGCGTCGTTACGCATGCCGCACACATATAACGCCGTGTACACCCACGTGGTGTTCTCGACGAAGGACCGCAAACCGCAAATCGATCCCGCCCTCGAGGAGCGCCTCTATTCGTACATCGGAGGCATCGTCCGCGAGTTGAAGGGGAAACTCCTCCACATCAACGGCGTCGCGGATCACGTCCATCTCCTCATCTCGATGCCGCCCACCACGTCGACGGCGGAGATGGTCGGCAAGCTGAAGGGATGCAGCTCGAAATGGATCCACGAGACGTTCCCGGACCGCGCCCGGTTTGAATGGCAACGGGGATATGGCGCATTCAGCGTGAGCCCGTCGATGATCCCGGCGGTCGCGCATTACATCGAACGGCAAAAATCCCACCACGCAAAGCGGACGTTCCGCGATGAATACATGCGGTTGTTGAACCGGCACGGGATCGCGGTGGACGAACGATTTTTGTGGACGTGATGTGCCGCCCGCGTACGCGGGCTCGACGTGGGGTGATGGCACGTGTGCCCCCGGCTCGCGCCGGGGTCTATTGGCCGGTGCCCGCTACGCGGGCACGTCGGGCCCGCGTAGCGGGCCGTCGGGAATGGGCCCCGGCATTTGCCGGGGGATGGACGTGGCGGGGGCGGGAATCGGAACACGCCGCATCCATAACGCGCCCCATTCGGCGCGCAACCACAATTTCAACCCGCGCATCACCATTTGCACCGGGGCCAAGCCGAGATTGAAATACGCGACGATGCGCCTCCGGTCGTTCCACAACCCCGCCCGCCCGGAGGCGCGGCGTTTTTCCGCGATCGCTTTGAACCGGCGGTTGTAGGTCTGCATCAGGTGGTAGCTGATGAAGGCGGGCTTGGGGCCGAGGACGGGCATCCAGTCGAAGCGTTTGAGGAACTTGTACGCGGGGAGGACGACGAAGATGTAGTACTGGGCGGTGTCGATGAGCATGGCCGCGCTGAGGAGGTCGGACTCGCCCATGTAGTAGTACTTGTCTTTGTACACCGCGCGGAAGAAGCGCCAGTAGGAGCGGACGAACGTCTCGTTGTGCTCGGCGATTGCCGCCGTGAGGTCTGCGCCGACGCGGTCTTTCTTGATCATCTCGACGGTCGCCTCGGCGGTGAAGGAGGCGTGGTCGAGGCCGGGGGAATAATACGGATCGAGAAACGCGGCCGCGTCGCCCATCAAGGCCCAGCCGCGACCCATGTATTGCTTCGTCGCGTAGGCGAGGCTCGAGTAAAACCGGAGATCTTCGAAGCGCGGCTCGGCGCCGTCGATGAGCTCTGCCAGCGACGGAATCGCCTTCAGGAACGCGATGAAGTCCTCGGCGCGGTTTTTCGACTGGTGCAGGCCGATGAGGCGTTTGTCGAAGACGACGCCGATGCTCGTCTCGCCGTTGCCGAGGGGGATGACCCAGATCCAATAGCCTAAGCCGGTGTAGTGGTTGGTGCCGAGGCGGCGGGAGCCGACGTTGCTCCCCGCGAACCCGCCCCGCGCGGCGATGTCGTCGATGTGGCGAACGTTCTTCCAGCGGCACCAGATCGCGGCGGTCGGGTGCTCGTCGTTGCGCTCGATGAGATCGAGCTTGCGGCCGAGGAAGTTCGCGCGGCCGGTGGCGTCGAGGAGCCAGCGGCAGGAGATCTCGCGGCCCTCGACGGTGATCTTGTGGTCGAAGTCGCCCACCGTCACGTCGGTCACGCGAGCCGGGCGCCACAGCTCGGCGCCCTCGGCCACCGCGGTCGCGAGAAGGTGCTCGTCGAGGGCGTCGCGGCGCAACTGGAACGCGGGGACCGTGCTGCGGATGAAGCCGCCGGTCTCGCTGGCGTCCTTGTGGCCGGTCACTTTGTCGTTCGAGAACCAGTAGCGCAGCCCTTCCTTCGGGAGCTGCTCGTTCTCGAGGTGCCGCCACATCGCGAGGCGGCGGGTGAGGAACATCGCCGACATCTCGGTCGTGGCCTCGCCCACTTTCTCGTCGAAGCGGTCGGCCCTCTCGACGATGAGGACGCGCAGCTCGGGGCACTCCCGGCGCAGCAGGATGGCGGCGGAGGCGCCGCTGAAGGCGCCGCCCAGCACAACGACGTCGTACCGATCTTGCAAAGGCTGCATGTTAGGATTCGCGCCCCTGATGGAAACCCTCCGTGACTGGTTTCATTTCCTGACCGACGTCCGCGGCCTCGTGCAGGCCGGCGGCTACGTCGCGCTGGCCATCATCGTCTTCACCGAGACCGGGTTGATGATCGGCTTTTTTCTCCCCGGCGACTCGCTGCTCGTGACCGCCGGCCTGTTCGCCGCCAAGGGCGACCTGAACATCGTAGTCCTGAACGTGCTCCTGATGGCATGCGCGATCCTGGGCGACGCCACGGGCTACTACATCGGCAAGAAGCTCGGACCGGCGCTGTTCCGCAAGGAAGACTCGCTGCTGTTCAAAAAGAAGCACCTCATCGCCACGCACGAGTTCTACGAGCGCCACGGCGGCAAGACCATCATCATCGCGCGCTTCGTGCCGATCGTGCGCACATTCGCCCCGGTCGTGGCCGGCATGGCCAACATGGGCTACCGCCGTTTCGCGCTATTCAACATCATCGGCGGCATCGGCTGGGTGTTCTCGATGACGATGATCGGCTACGTGCTGGTCAAGGTCTTCCCGGCGACGGAACAGCACATCGAGAAGGTGATCATCATCGTGATCCTGCTCTCGCTGCTGCCGGGCGTCATCGAATGGCTTCGCGCGCGAAAGCGCGCGAAGGTTAAGTAGGGTCAGACCTGGAAACTCTACTTAAGCGGTGGGCGGCACGGGCGGCTTAAGTAGAGTTTCCAGGTCTGACCCTACTTAACCTCACTCCGCGTCGTAGAACGCCGACAGCCGGATCGAGCCCCAGCGGTGGCGCATCACGAACGCGGCCTCGCCGAATGCGCCCGTGTTGCGGATCTCGTCGCCCACCTTGGGACGGAAGATCGTGCCGTGGTACCCCGCGCCGATCTCGATGCGGGCCTTGAACGGGCGGAGGGTGTTCTCCGCGTTCGCGTGGAAGTCGTGCGTGAGGCCGATGCGCGCGGAGCCGTTGAAGAACTCCAGGTCGGTCTCCTTGTCGGTGCGCGAGGCGTCGCCGCCGAGGCGCAGGAAGACGGAGTTGCGGCTCGTGAGCGGGCGGTAGCCGGCCGCATCGAGCGCGATCCCGAAGCTCGACGACGTCGTCTCCGTCACCACGAGATCCTGGTCGTTCGCGTCCGGATCGTCCGGATCGTAGGCCTCGTCCACGTGCTCGCTCGTCGACCAGCGCGGGCCGCCGGAGATCTGCACGCCGCGGGTGGTGAAGATCGGATCGTCGATGGTCTCGTACCACCAGCGCAGCTCCGCGAACTCGAAGCGGTCGCGGGCGGTCAGAGTGACGTTGTCGTCCTCATCGGAATCGTCATCGTCATCGTCGTCATCGTCGTCGCCCTCGACGTCGAAATCGCGCGGGAGGCGGGTCTTCGAACGCGACGCCGTCAGCGTCAGCGATTGCTTCTGCGTCAGCGCGTAGCCGAGGCTCACCACGGCCGTGGGGTCGTACTTGCGGGGCTCGGTCTTGAAGGGCTGCGCGAGGGCGAGGCTCGCGTAGGCGCCGGTGTCGTAGATGTTGTACGCGCGGTATGCCAGACCGACCGTGAAGCCGTCCTGGCCCTCCGCCTTCTGGACCGCCGTCTCGAGGACGCCGAGGTTGTCGAGGAGCCAGCGCCCGCCGAGGAGGGCGTCGCCGGTGGTGTCGGAGTCGCCGTCGGCGACCCGCGAGGACGCCACGTTGATCCCGTAGAAGACCGGGGTCGTGTCGAGGACGCGGATGACGAGGGTCATCCCGCCCGCCACGCCGGGTTCGATCCGGTACACGGCGTCGGTGACGAACGGCAGTCGGCGGACGCGGTACACGCCCTGGCGGAAGTCTTCTTCGGTGTAGGTCTTCTCTTCTTCGAGGCGCGTCTCGGCGCGGATGATGTCCTCGTCGATGTGGGAGCCTTCGACGACGACACGCTCGAGGCGGTAGTGCGTTTCCTGCGCGAACGAGGAAACGGCGGCCAGGAGAAGACAGACGGACAGTGCGAGGGATCTCATGCGGGGCGGCATATTAGTCCAAGACTAGGACGCGCCACCGCACGGTCCGGTTACGCTGCCGTCCGGGCCCGGAGCGCCGCGACGGCCTGCTCCGCCTGCCAGAGGTGCCGGCGCTCGTGCGCGGCGACGATGCGGAAGGCCGAATAAAGGTTGTAGCGGATGCGCTTGTCGAAGGGCGAAACGATCTTCGTCCGCAGGTCGGCCCGGCGGGCCTGACGCAGGATGTCGATGAGCTTCTCCTGAAGCGCCGCGAACTCCGAGAACGCCTCGGCCTTCGCCCGCGTGGACTTGGGCACGAACGGCGCGGCGGTCTTCACCCGCGTCCGGATCGGGGGCTCGAGGAACCACGCCAGGACCCGGCCGATCACGTCCATCCTCGGCTTCCCGTTGGACTTGCCCTTTTTCGGCTGGTCCTTTGTTTGATCAAGGGCATTGCGGAGAATCGGCAGGAACATCTCCGTCGAGATGCTTAGGTGGCCGAGGCACTCCGCGGCCGACCAGCTCTGCGTGTTCGGGCGCACGGTGAACAGGCGCCCTTCCGTCGACTGGACCAGCGTCCAGGCCCGGCGGGTGGCTTCGTTCAGCTCCTTCTCCAATGCTTCAATGGAGGATTCGATCGGGTCCACGCTACTCCTTCTTCAACATCGCTTCGCCGAGCTCGCGCGAGCGGCGCGTCGCCGCTTCGACCGCGTTCATCAGGGTCGTGCGCACGCCCCCGTGCTCGAGGGTGTGCAGCCCGGTGATGGCCGTGCCGCCCGGCGACGTGACCATGTCCTTGAGCCGCCCGGGATGCTCGTTCGTTTCGAGCAGCAGTTTGGCAGATCCGAGGACCGTCTGCGCGGCGAGCAATTGCGCCGTGCGGCGGGAGAGGCCAACCTTCACGCCCGCGTCGCTGAGCGCCTCCAGGATCAGGAACACGTACGCCGGCCCCGAGCCCGACAGGCCCGTGACCGCGTCCAGCGCCGATTCCTCGAGGATCACCGTCAAGCCAATGGCATCGAAGATCCGCTTCGCGTCCGCGAGGTCCGACTCGCTGGCGTGCTCCCCGCCGGCGATCGCCGTCGCCGCGGCGTCCACAAGCGCCGGCGTGTTGGGCATCGCGCGCACCACGCGCGTCCCGCTCGCGAGCCGCGACTGGATCGTCGCCACCGGCACCCCCGCGGCGATGCTGATCACCAGCGCGTCCGCGCGGATCGAGTCCGCGACCTCGTCCAGCACGCGGCTCAGAATCTGCGGCTTCACGCTGAGCACGACGATGTCCTGTGCCGCCGGGATCTTGTTGTTCGTGCCCGCGCTGATTCCATACTTCTCGCGCAACTCGTTCGCGCGCTCCTCGCGCGGACCGGAGGCGGAGACCTGCTCCGGCGCGAAGTCGTTCCCGCGCAAGAGTCCCCGGATCATGGCCTCGGCCATGTTGCCGGCGCCGATGAAGCCGATGGTGCGGGCGTTCGTTTGCATCCCCCAACCATTTACCATAGCTGCTCATGTCGCGTCCTCCCTGGTCCCGGCTCCTCCTGGCCGGTCTCACTACCTCCGTCGTCGACGGACTCTTTGCCAGCGTGCTTTCCGCCGGCTTCTACGGCTCAACGGTGACGCGGCTCTGGCAAGGCGTCGCGTCCGTGCTGCTGGGGAAGGAGGCGCTGAACGGCGGCATGCGCACGGCGCTGATCGGCCTCGGGATGCACGTGCTGGTGGCGTTCACGTGGTCGGCGGTGTTTCTGCTGCTGTACGCGTACGTGCCGTGGGTGCGGAGCGTCGTCGCCTCGCGTTGGGGTGTGCTGAAGACGGCAGCGATCTACGGGCCGATGATCTGGCTGGTGATGTCGCTGGTCGTCATCCCGGTGCTGGCGCACCGGCCGCCGTCGATCACGTATCGCTGGTGGGTGCAGTTGATCGGGCACATCTTCTTCGTCGCGATTCCGATCGTCGCGTGCATCGGAAGGGCTCGGTTTGGAAAGGAACGTTCGCATGTCTGACCCGATCCGGGAGACCCTGTTCGGCGACATGCCGCTGGCGCAGTGGCCTTTCTTCGCCGAGGCGCGAGCGCTCGTCGAGACGCACGACACGGCGGGCGCGATCCGGGCGTTCCAGCGCGTGCTCGCGACGCCGGACCTGGAGTCGCGGCACTACCTGCAGGCGTGGCACGAGCTGCGGAGGCGACTTTGAGACTCGAACCACGGAAGGAGGTCCCATGCGCCGCATCCTCGTCCTCGGCATCCTCGTCCTCATTCCCTCGACGCTGTTCGCGCGTGAGCCGCTGACGGTCGGCGGCGCGTTGCCAATCCCGGCCAGAAAGTCTCGGGCTGGATCGATGTGCCGAAGGCCGGCGATGACGGCACGCGCATCCCGGTCACGGTCGTGCATGGCGCGCAGGACGGCCCGGTGCTCGCGCTCATCGCGGGCACGCACGGCTATGAGTACACCTCGGTGATCGCACTGCCGCGCGTCGCCGCGGCGCTCGATCCGGCGCGGATGCGGGGCTCGGTGATTCTCGTGCACATCGCGAATCCGACGACGTTCTACGGCCGCCGCATCTACTACGGCTCGGACGGGAAGAACCTCAACCGGATGTATCCCGGCAACCCGGGCGGCACGGTCAGCGAGCGCATCGCGTACGCGATCACGACCCAGGTCATCGACAAGTCGACGCACCTCATCGACATGCACTGCGGCGACGGCAACGAGTCCCTGCGGCCGTACAGCTACTGGATGCCGATCGGCGACGACAAGGTCGACAACCCCGCGCGCGACATGGTGCTGGCGTTCGGCCTCGACCACATCGTCATCGACCGTACGCGGCCGACCGATCCGGCGAAGACGCTGTACACCTCGACGACGGCGATGGTCCGCGGCAAGCCCGCGATCACGACCGAGTCCGGAGGCATGGGCCTCACCGACGACGCCTCAGTCGACGCCCACGTCGCCGGTGCCCTCAGCGTCGCCAACCACCTCGGCATCCTGACCCCGCCATCGGTGAAGGTGGAGCACCCGGTCTGGTACGAAAAGGCCGAGGTGCTGCGCGCGACGGTCAGCGGCATCTGGCGGCCGGTGGTCGACCGCATGCACTCCGTCGCGAAAGACGCGCTCGTGGGACGGATCCTCGATCCGTTCGGGAACGTGCTGCGCGAGGTGCGCGCGCCCTTCGCGGGGGAGATGCTGTACGTCGTGGGGACGCCGCCGGTGAGTGAGGGAGAGCCGTTGGGGATGGTCGCGACGGCGGTAGCCGGTAGCCAGTAGCCGATAGCCGGTAGCCCGTTGAGTTGCCAGTTGCCAGACAGTCCCGCGGCAACTGGCAACCGGCTACCGGCTACTCTCTACTCACTCCGGCTGCGCTCCCAAATGCGCTCCCAGGTACGTCGAGTCGTTGGTCACGTTGTCCGTCAGGGTGGCGTAGGCGCCGATCTGCTGGCCGTCGATGATCTCCACGATCACGAGGGCGGTGGGCGGCGGGGTGAGGTTGCGGGATGTGAAGATGTCGTTGAGCTGCATGCCGCCTCGGGCGGGGATGCGGGTCACGAATTCGTCGATGATGTGGCTCTTCTCGTTGGCGATCCTGACGAGGACGACCGGGTCGCTCTGACTCGTCTCGGAGAGGTCGACGAGGCCGATGTTGACGCGGAAGCCGGGGCCGGCGCTGGCGCCGAGGATCTCCAGGCTATCGCCGAACGTTCCGATCTGGAAGTTGTTGAGCGGGGGCACGAGGCACCCGTAGGTGGCGCCGCTCGGCTCGACGGTGTACGTGCGCGACGTGATCCGCACGCCCTCTCCGCGATCCCATTGGTTGGTGCTCCGGTAGGTCAGTTTCGCCAGTCCCTCCGTCCCGAAGAGGGTCTTCAGCGCGTCGGGGATGACCCGGCTCTCGCCGGGCAGCATGGTGAAGTTGACGGTCCTCTGGAAGTTCGAGTCCCACTTCTTCATGGTGAGGCTCACGGTCCTGGCGGCGGCGTCGGGGTTGTAGAGATAGACATCGGACCGGAACTTCGCGCCGTTCGCGCCGTCGACGTGGCCGATGACCGGGATGGCCCGCGCGACGGAGCCGGGGAGGTCGGGCGGGAAGTACGTCGCGTCATTGGTGCGGTTGTCGATGGCCACGACCGTGGCGATCGCAGTGCCGCGCGTGGGCTCGAGGATCAGGCCGCCGCCGAAATTGGAGAGCAGCCCGGCCGCGACGCCGACGCCGGCGAGCTGCACCGTCGCATTGCCAGGCGTCTGGACGGAGACGTCGTTCGCGCCGCCGAGCCCCGTCACCCCCGACGTGTTCACACGCGCGTGCGCGCCGCGCCCCGAGGTGTCGGTGAGGAGGAGATTAGTGCGGAAGTGCTCGCCCGGGAACGCGCCGGCGAACGACAGCGGGAAGCGCGGCCCGGCCGCGTTGAAGTAGTCGATGGCCTGCATCCCGAAGCCGAAGGTGCCGGCGCCCTTGCGGCTGTACGTCCGCGCGGTCGCGTTGATGCCGACCGCGGGAAGGAGATGCAACGTCCCGCCGCCGGACTCGATGCTGAAGAGGGCGGCGAGGGCGTCAGGGATGGCCCGGATCTCGTGCGCGTCGAGGGTCAGCGTCGTCTTCGCGGAAGCCGCCTCGTCGCTCGGCGCGCCCAGGGGGACGAAGCGGACTTCGACCTGCTGCGGATCGTCGAGCGGGTTGTACAGGGTAACGTCGGTCAGCCAGAACGAGCCGAACGCGCCCGCGAGCCGGGACACGCCCGGCAGCACGAGCCGCTGTTTCATCGACGCGCGGACGACGCCCCACTCCTGGATCACGTCGCCGCCGCCGGCAATGGGCGGCGACGTGCGGCTCACGGGGACGTCCTGCTCGAAGCCGGAGTTGAAGACGAACGGCTCGCCGCTCTCGATCTTCTCGACGTCGACGTGGACGAAGCCCTTGTTCCAACGCTCGTTCAGGTAGAGCTCTTCGAAGGAGCGCGGGGCCGGCTGGCCGATGCGCCACACGGCGAGCGCGGGATCGACGGGGAGCTGCTGGGTCTCGAGCCCCTCGCGCTCGCGGTGCACCTGCACGAGGAGGCTCTGGTTCGACGCGCCGGGGATGAGCGCCTCCACCTCGGGACCGGAGATGTCCGCCCACATCGTCTGCAACCCGCTCCCTGGCGTGTGCCGGGAGAGCGTCGTCGGCTTGCCGGTGTCGCGCTGCAGGATCCACGCGCCCTCGTAGTCGTGCGTGGGCACGGCGAAGAAGCGCATGGTCACGAACGACCTCGGCATCGAGCCGATCGCCGGCGGCTGCGTGCCGTACGGTCCGGCGACGAACGTCAACTTGCCGCCCGTGGCGGTGAAGAGGAAGCGGCCTTCCTGGCGGAACATCTGGATGTAGGCCGGGCCGCCGGAGGTGATCCAGCCGGAGTACACGGCGGTCGGATCGACGTTGGCGACTTTGACCGCCGGGAAGTCGACCCCGGTGATCCAGACCACGCCCGGGGTCGAGACCAGGAAGCGATCCCCCGCCGCGTTGCGGCCGACCGCGCGCGCATCGGCGGCCTGCAACAGCTTCTTCCCGGTGCCGGCGCCGTCGATCGCCCACACGCCGTTTCCGCTGAGAGTGACGACGAACGGCCACGCAGCGTTGCCGATCACGATCGGCGCGAACGGCCCATGCGTGAACCGGCCGCCCGTGTCCGTATCGGCCACGTCGGAGCCTGAGCTGAACCAGTCGAGGCCCTGCACTTCGCGCCAGGGGCTCTCCCCTTCCCGAACCAGGACCTTCGGAGGCAACGACCACCGGTTCTGCCCGATCACGTTCCGGGCGATGGCCAGGACGACCAGCGTGCCGTCGGGCTTCTCGAAGAGCGCGGCCTGGTCGTAGCGGAGCTCTTCGGCCGGACCGATGACCCGCGGCTCCTCGGCGCCGCTGGTGTCGTAGAGCACGACCTCGTTCGGACTGTCCATCATGAACGCGTCCGCGGTCGACTCGATGAGGACGAAATGCCGCGCGGCGCGGTCCTGCACCGCCACCGTCGCCACGCGGTTGGTGTAGGGCGCGTAGGAGATCACGCGGGCGAAGAGGGGAACTGCGACTGCCAGGGAGAAGACGAGGAAAACCTTGCGGCAGCGATTCATGATCCCTCCGGGGGTGCGGCGTCGGCTACTTGATGCAACATAACTTATGCTGTTACGCCATAGAAGGCAAGAGGTGCGAGGCTCAAAGCGTGCCGAATGCACGTCGCGACGTACAAATGCAGGGTCCTTGCTTTCGCGCGCTAACCTTCGGCGTCGATTTTCCAGGACCAACCTGACCGAGCCCGAAAAACTGGAGATCGGCGTGCGGGCGGTCCTGGAACGGATCGCCGGAAGCATCCCGGACCTGCGTCGACTCGATCCGGAGGCCGCGCGACGCGCCAGCGGAGGCCGGACGGTCACGCCGGCGTTCGTCTCCTCCATGATCGTCTGCGTCGAGGCTTCCCCCGCCCTGCTGACCATCCTCGGCAATGAGTTCGACCGCGACCAGGCCCGCCGCGTCCTGCGGACCCGCGAGCCGTACCGCCTCATGGCCGAGCAAGTGGCCATGTTGCTCACGGCGATCAACCAGACCCGGGACGCGCAGTGGGCTGAGGTGGCCAGGGCGGCGATGAAGGCCTACAAGATGGCCTGCACCCTGGCCGCGCAGCCCGGCAACGAGTACCTCCTCCCGCACATCAAGGCCCAGCGGGCCCACCTTCGCCGGGCGGGGCCGAAGAAGAAGACGCAGACGAAGGCGGACGGCGAGGAGTAAGGCCCGGTAAGCTCGAGACGCGGGACCTGGGCGGATCAGCGGGTGGCGTCCGGCTGCGGAGCCCCGAGCGACGCGACGCGCGTGGCGTCCGCCGCCGGCTGCGCCTCGTCGAGGCGTTCGACCGAGGCCACGACGAACTTCGAGGCCAGCGCGTCGTCGTCATCCTCGAGCAGCGGGTGCGGACCCGTACAGGTGAGGCCCGTCAGGACGCACGTGCCCGAGGAGTCGTCGCAGGACGGCTTCCCGCCATTGACAGCGATGACGCAACGCGTGCCGGCGGTGTTGCACTTCCGGCAGTGATCGGCCATCGCCACGGGGGTGACGACGACGGAGAAGACAAAAGCGAGGGCGAGGAGGGGAATCAGGGTTTTCTTCATGACATCTCCTTTTCGATGAGACGGTCCCGCGTCTCGGACGGAGATGATGGAAGGGAGGAGGGGCGGAAGGATAGAGACGTTTTCGACAGAACGGGGTGCTGAGTGCTGAGTCTACTGAGGACTGAGGACTGAGAACTGAGGACTCCGATGAGCCGTCAAGCGCGGCCCGAGGCATCGGCCGTTGGCATGCAGAGCTCGCCGTGCCGCAGCCATCGCCTCGGCGTAGTCGTCGTAGGTCAACACGTCGTTGTCCTCGACCACGCGCCGCGCTTCGGCAATGGCCCGAACGCTCTCTTCTCCTAACTCGGCGGCCAGCCGGTCGAACAGCGCGAGGATCCGCGCCTTCATCACACGGGTTTGGAGAACCTCTCCGGAAAGCCCCGCGTCGTGCAGGCGCCACTCCGCGACAACCTCGGGAACGCTCCACATGCGTGCCCCGCGATCGGCGAGACGAAGCCAGGCCGACCAGTCGTCGAAATGCGCCGCGCCGGCGTCAAAGCAGCCGACCGCGCGCAGCGCCTCCGTTCGAACGAGGATCGAGTTGACGTGAGGCGTGCAGGTCAGCACGTCGCATAAGCCTACGGGGCCGAACGACACGACGTGCGTCGGGACGTCCGGAAGCTCGTCCGCCGCATTCGCGACGACGCGCCGAGTCATCCCGAAGCAGAAGTCCGCATTCGCACGCTCCGCGGCGTCCACCAGCGTCGCGATGCGGTGCGGCAACGCGACGTCGTCGTCGTCGAGAAAGATGATGAATTCCCCGTGCGAGGCGGCCACGCCAGCGTTCCTCGCGCGCGCGACGCCGCCCTGGTCGCTGCGGACCACGCGCACCTGCCGGTCCGAGGGGCCGGCGGGGGGCAGTTCGAACGTGCCGCCGTCGTCGACCACGATCACCTCCACCGCGGCGTACGTCTCCGCACACACCGAAGCCAGGGCTTCGTAGACGGATTCGGGACGGGAATGGGTGGTGATGACGGCTGTGACCAGTGGCGGCACGGACGTCCCGAACGATACCAGATGCCGTTCCGGCCATCCCTACGTGTGGAGTCAGCGTCAGCCGACCTCACACGCCCGGCGAGGATTTCTGGCGGAGCCTCGAAGGGATTGCCCAGCAACGTCATCTCAAGGCTGCCTACGTCGTCACGTGCGCCGGCAGTTTGCCCGTTGCGGCGACGGAGCAGAAGGCCGGCAGGATTCCGGCGGAGCGGCCGGCTGGAAGCCGGCGCTCCGCGGGCGGGCTGAAGCCCGCCCTCCATCACGCGGCGTTGATGCCGTGGCACTTCTTGTACTTCTTGCCTGAGCCGCAGGGGCAGGGGTCGTTGCGGCCGACTTTGGCCTGGGTGCGCTTCACGGGGGCGGCCACTTCCTTGGGGCCGGTGAACATCACCTGCTCCTTCGGGCGGGGGGGCGGGAGGGCGCGGGAGACGCGCTGGGATTCTTCGCGGTCGTCGCGGCCGAGGTCGATCTTCCAGAGGACCTTCACCACGCGGTCCTGGATGCGCTCCATCATGGACTGGAAGAGCTCGAAGGACTCGCGCTTGTATTCAACCAACGGATCGCGCTGGCCGTAGCCTCGAAGGCCGATGCCTTCTTTGAGGTGGTCGATGTTGAGGAGGTGGTCTTTCCACTGCTGGTCGATGACCTGCAGGAGGAGGTATTTCTCGTTGAGGCGCATGTTGTCGGCGCCGACGAGGGACTCCTTCTCTTCGTAGCGCTTGTTGACGGCCTGGACGATCTTGTACTTCACCTCGTCGCGGCGGTCGGCGTCGAGGTCGGCGCCCGCGTTCTTGAGGTCGAGGCCGAAGTAGTCGTACAGCTCGGCGTCGAGCTCGACCTCGTTCGGGGCCTCGCGGTTGTCCTCGGGATAGTGGGTGTCGACGAGGTAGCCGACGATCTCGTCGGCGGCGTTGAGGATGTACTCCTTGCCCTCCCGGCCGTCGAGGATGGAGCGGCGCAGCGTGTAGATGGACTCACGCTGCTTGTTCATGACGTCGTCGTACTCGAGGAGGTGCTTGCGGGCCTCGAAGTTGCGGCCTTCGACCTGTTTCTGGGCGCGTTCGATCGCTCGCGTGACCATGCCGTGCTCGATGGGGACGCCTTCTTCCATGCCCAGGCGCTCCATGAGGCCCATGATCCGGTCGCCGCCGAAGATGCGCATGAGGTCATCTTCGAGGGAAAGGTAGAAGCGGGAGCTGCCGGGGTCGCCCTGGCGTCCGGAACGGCCTCGGAGCTGGTTGTCGATGCGCCGGGACTCGTGGCGCTCGGTGCCGACGATGTGGAGACCGCCGGCCGCGACCACTTCCTCGTGGTCGTCCTTCCAGTCTTCCTTCATCTGCTCTTCGATCTTCTTCCGTTCCTTCGGGTCCTCGACGTCTTTCGCCTTCTGGGCGGCGCGGTACTCGGGGTTGCCGCCGAGGAGGATGTCCGTGCCGCGACCGGCCATGTTCGTGGCGATGGTGACCGCGCCCTTGCTGCCCGCCTGGGCGACGATCTCGGCCTCGCGCTCGTGGTACTTGGCGTTGAGCACGACGTGGGGGATGCCGTTGCGCTTGAGGGCCGCGGACAGGGCCTCGGATTTCTCGATCGAAATGGTTCCGACGAGCGACGGCTGTCCCGTGGCCTGCTTCTCCTTGATCTCCTGCACGATGGCGTCGAACTTCTCGCGCTCGGTGCGGAAGACCAGGTCGGGCATGTCCCTGCGGACCATCTCCCGGTTGGGCGGGATGACCACGACCTCGAGCTTGTAGATCTTGTCGAACTCCGCCGCCTCGGTGTCGGCCGTACCGGTCATGCCGGCCAGCTTGTCGTACATGCGGAAGAGGTTCTGGAAGGTGATGGTCGCGAGGGTCTGGTTCTCGGACTCGATGCGCACGCCTTCCTTGGCTTCGACGGCCTGGTGCAGACCGTCCGACCAGCGGCGGCCGGGCATCAGGCGGCCCGTGAACTCGTCGACGATGATGACTTCGCCGTCGTTGATGACGTACTCGACGTCGAGCTTGTAGAGCGTTGCCGCGCGCACGGCCTGGTTGACCGCGTGCAGCATGTCCATGTTGGAGGGGTCGTAGAGCTCGATGCCGCCGAGGAGCTTCTCGGCGTGCAGCACGCCCTCCTCGGTGAGGACGGCCGTGTGCTGCTTCTCATCGACCTGGAAGTCCTCGCCGGCGATCAGCTTCGGCACGATGCGGGCCGCGGTGTAGTACTTGTCCGTCGACTCTTCCGAGGGGCCGCTGATGATGAGCGGGGTCCGGGCCTCGTCGATGAGGATGGAGTCGACCTCGTCGACGATCGCGTAGACGGGGTCGCGCTGGACCATCGCCTCCAGGTCGAACTTCATGTTGTCGCGGAGGTAGTCGAAGCCGAACTCGTTGTTCGTGCCGTAGGTGACGTCGCAGCGATACGCGACCTGGCGCTCGCGGTCGCCGTGCGGGTTCTGGATGACGCCGACGGAGAGGCCGAGGAACTTGTAGAGGCGGCCCATCCACTCGGAGTCGCGGCGGGCGAGATAGTCGTTGACGGTGACAACGTGGACGCCGCGGCCGGTCAGGGCGTTGAGGTAGACCGGCAGCGTGGCGACGAGGGTCTTGCCCTCACCGGTCTTCATCTCGGCGATCTTGCCCTTGTGCAGGACCATGCCGCCCATGAGCTGGACGTCGAAGTGGCGCATGTTGAGGATGCGTTTGCCGGCCTCGCGGCAGACGGCGAAGGCCTCGGGCAGGAGATCGTCGAGGGCGGCCTGGAGGTCGGCCTGGGCGGCCTTGACCGCGGTCTCGTCGCGGGGGACTTCTTTCTTCACTTCGTCGAGGGCCTGGACGACGGGACGGAGGCGCTCGCGGAATTCATCGGTCTTGGCGCGCAGGCCCTCGTCGGAGAGGGCGCTGATCTCGGGCTCGAGGGCGTTGATGCGGGCCACGGCCGGGCGCATCGCCTTCACGTCGCGCTCGTGCTTCGAGCCGAAAATCATGGTGAGTACTTTGTCGATCATGTGGATCTCTCAATTCGCAAGGAAAGGCGCAGCAACGACCACGCCCGGACGGCGGAGGGAAAGGCTCAGCGCACGCGCGCGGGAGCGCGGGGCGAGGCGGCGCCGGTGAGCGGCGCGAGGACGCGGCGGACGAGGACCGGAGCGGTCCACGTGCGGCGCGCACGGCCGTCGCGCGCGAAGCGCACGCTGGCCTGCCTCGCCCGCTGTGAGCGGCGCGAGTCGCTGGCAACCGCCACGCTGGCCAGAGCCGGACGCGACACGGCCGCGTCGGTCAGCAGGCCCAGGGCCACGGCGATGAAGAAACAGAGGGTCATGGCTGAAACGTACTTACGGATGAAACTTACGGACAGCTTATCAAATAGTTGGCAGTTGCCAGTTTGCAGTTGACAGGAGAGCCCACCCATCCACGACGGCGGGACCGGGGCCTCCTGTCAACCGCAAACTGCTAACTGCCAACTGCGTTTCTCAGGAGCTCCAGCCGGTTGAACGTCATCCAGGTCTGGTGCCCCAGGAAAATGACCAACGCGAAATAGAGCACGGCAATTGCCAGGCGCTGCATGGCGGAGATCTCGTAGAACCGGGGGTCGGTCTTTTCCCGGACGATCGAGGCGTAGACCTGGAAGGCGGCGAGCACGGCAATGAGGATGGTCAGGGGGTTGGGCTGGTCGATGACCTTGGCCACGATCGCGCCCCCTCCCAGGACCCACATCCACTTGGTGATCGCGGCCGAGATGCGGCCCCCGTCGAGCATGCCGATCGGCAATAGATTGAGGAGGTTGAGGCCGAATCCGATGAGGGCGATGACGAGGTAGAGGGGGTCCGTCGTCCACTTGTAGAGCTGCAGGACGACGAGGGTGGCCATCGTGCCGAAGAACGGACCCGCCAGGCCGATGATCGCGTCGTCGAAGACCGTCCGAGGCTGCCCTTTCATGGTCACCGCGCCGCCGATGAAGGGGATGAAGACCATGAAGCCGGCCCGCAGCCCCTTGGCCCGGATGGCCACGGCGTGGCCGATCTCGTGGATCAGGGTAATGACGACGAAGCCCGTGACGACGCCCAGGGGGAACTGGGTGGTGTAGGCGACGATCGTGACCAGGAACGAGCCCCCGGCGACCGCGTACTGCGTCGCCCCGAAGCCCTCGAACGGGTTGGCGAAGAAGGGACGCAGCCGCTCGACGAACAGAATGAGCAATCCCTTCGCCTTCAGCGCGATCACGCCGAGGAAGAGGATCAGTCCGGAGAGGATCTTCGGCAGCGCGCGACGCCGGGGTTGTGCAGAGGGCATGGGGACCCGCGACTACAACGCGCGGTCGGGGCTTGTATTTCCGGAAGGGGAAGGAGGAAGGATGAAGGCGGAAGGATGAAGATCGCATTCCGTAAAGCGTCATCCTTCATCCTTCATCCTTCCTCCTTCATCCTTTAGCATGCCCCCGTGTCCGTCGACTCGCTGCGCCAGCAACTGAAGGACCGCGGCTACCTGACCCACGGCATCGAGCGCTGGTTCGCGCTGGATCCGTGGAGCTCGCGGGCGTTCTGGCTGGAGCTGGCGACGGTGGCGCTGAAAGCGGCTCTGTTGATCGCGGCGTTCGCGGCGCTGCCGATGACGGCGGTGATGTTGTTCCGGAATCAGCCGCTCAGTGCTCTGGAGACGTTCGGGCTCTTCGTGTCCTACGCGGCTGTCGGTCTGGTGCTGGCCTTCGTTTTCGTCGTGTTGGTCGCGCTGATCCTGAAGCTGCGGCCGGCCTTGCCGATCGACACGCCGCGGGCGTTGCTGGCGATCTCGCTGGTCGCGAGCGCGCTGCTGGTCGCGCCGGTGGCGGTGTGGTGGTACCGGTTCGACACCGCGGCCGCGCTGCCGGAGCTGGCTACTGGGGTCGCGCTGTGCGCGGTGTTCTTCCTCGTCAGCTCGATCGTCGTCTCGGCGGCGCTGCTGTCGTTCTCGATTTACGAGCTGCAGCGCGTCCCGGCAATCCACGCGAAGCGGCGCGGCGTGCCGATGGCGGTCGCCGCGGTCGTGCTGATCGCGATGCTGTTCGTCCCGGCGTACGCAGACCGGGACCGTGTCGGGCCCGAGCCGATGGTGGTGACGACGCCGACGACCACGCGGGTCGCGCTGATCGCCGTGGACGGCCTCACGCACGAGATCCTGCAGTCGCGACCGGACCTGCTGCGCGCGGTGCCGCACGCGTCGAAGGTGCACACGCTCCCGGGCGACTCGACGACGGAGCGCTGGGCGTCGCTCGGGACGGGCGTTAACACGGAGGCACACGGCGTCCGCGCGATCGAAGGCGTGCGCTTCCGCGGCGCGGCGCACATCCTGCAGCGCATTTCCCGCGCGGACTTCGTCCTCATGCGCGTCGCCCCCACCCTCGGCATCGCCCGCCGCGAGCCGCTGCCACCGACCGTCCGCCGCCGTGACTATGTCTGGGAGATCGTCGCCGAGCGGGGTCTGCCGTCGGTGTCAGTGAACTGGTGGGCGACCGCGGATGCGCAGAACGGCGCGCTGCATGCCGTCGGACCGGAGTCCGTCTTCAGCTCGGCGAAGGGCGACGCCCTGCACGTCGACGCGACCGCGACCACGCGCTTTCTCGAGCTGCTCGAGCAGAGTCCCCGCTTCGCGACGGTCTACCTCCCCGCCCTCGACGTCGTTCTCAACCGCCTGGAATTGGACCAATCGACGCAGCTCGCGCAGTCGCTTCGCGCGCTCGAAGGCCTGACGAACACGGTCGCGCAGGTCCGCGCCCGCGGCTACGACGTCGTCCTCGCCGGCCTCCCCGGCGACGGCCAGAGCGGCAGCGCGGTCGTCGCCTCGACGCTGCCGTTGCAGAAAGCGACAGCCGAATTCGACGTTGCCCCCACCCTCCTCGACCTCCTTGGCTTTCCCCTCTCCGACGAGATGCCCGGCCGCTCGCTCCTCGCCGCGCGCAGCGAGCCGCGCATCGCCACCTACGGCAACCGCACCACCACCACCGCCTCGCCGGCGCTCAACGAGGAGTATTACGAGAATCTGAAATCGCTGGGATACATCCGATAGTCTCAAAGTCGCAGAGTCTCAAAGTCTCAAAGGCCCGCCCACCTCTTTGCGACTTTGAGACTTTGAGACTCCTACGGAAGGAACAACGAATGAGAAAACTCGCCCTAATCTTCGCGCTCGCCCTGTCGGGCGCCGCCTCCGCCCGCTCCATGGTCTACGACGATCTCGCGTCGATGCAGCGCATCAGCGCGCCGTCGCTGTCGCCGGACGGGAAGTGGATCGCGTACACCCTCACCACGACCGACATGGAGAAGAACGCGCGCAACAACGCCGTGTGGCTGATGCGCAGCGACGGCACGGGCGCGCGGGAGCTGGCCGCGGGCGACAGCCCGGTATGGTCGCCGGACGGGAAGACGCTGGCGTACGGCTCCGGCGGACAGATCGCGCTGTACGACGTCGCGTCCGCGAAGTCGCGCAAGCTGCCGGACCTGCCGGGCGGCGCGAGCTCGATGAAGTGGCTGCCGGACGGCTCCGGCCTCCTCGCCGTTTCGGACATCGAGATCGAGGGAAAGAACACCATGCCTTCGAAGGAGTCGAAGGCGCGCGTGTTCGACAGCCTCCTGTATCGCCACTGGAACGCGTTCGTGGGCTCGACGCGTACACACGTGCTGGTCGTGCCGCTCAACGGCAATCCGCGCGACCTGACGCCCGGCCCGTTCGACGCGCCGCCGTTCGCGGTCGGCGGCGGGAGCGAGTACGACGTCTCGCCGGACGGTAAGGAGCTCGCCTTCGCGCGCAACACCGACACTCACGGCGCGCGCTCGACGAATGCGGACCTGTTCCTCGTCCCAATCACGGGCGGCGAGGCGAAGCGCATCACCACGCGCACAGGCGCCGACACCGCGCCGATCTACTCGCCGGACGGCAAATGGATCGCTTACCGCTCCCAGGCCCGCCAGGGCTACGAGTCCGACCTGTGGGAGCTGTGGCTGTACGACCGCGCGGCCGGCACGTCAAAGCGCATCGCGCCGAGCTTCGACAACTGGATCGAGTCCGTGACCTGGATGCCGGACAGCAAGTCGATGCTCGTCACCGCGCCGTTCGAGGGCCGCAACGCGATCTACGAGATCACTCTCGACGGGCGCACGACGCCCGTCATCACCACGGTCTACGCGGACGGCATCCAGATCGCGCCGGATGCGAAGACGATCTACTTCCAGTCGTCCACGCTCGCGCGTCCCGCGGACATCTATTCGCTCGCCCGCGGCAGCCAGGCCCCGAAGAAGCTGACGACGCACAACGACGCGCGGCTCGCCGCGATCACGATGGCCTCGTACGAGTCGACGTGGTGGACGGGCGCGGACGGCGCGCGCGTGCAGGGCTGGCTTCTCAAGCCGCCGGGCTTCGACGCGACGAAGAAGTACCCCGCGGTAGTGCTCATCCATGGCGGACCGCAGGGCGCGTGGGGTGAGTCCTGGTCCTACCGCTGGAACCCGCAGATGTTCGCCGCGCGCGGCTACGTCATCCTCATGCCCAACCCGCGCGGCTCGACCGGCTTCGGCCAGAAGTTCGTCGAGGACATCTCCAAGGACTGGGCCGGCAAGGTCTACACGGACATCATGAACGGCGTCGACATGTTCGCCGCGCTGCCGTACGTCGACGCGAACCGCATGGGCGCCGCTGGCGCCAGCTACGGCGGCTACATGATCAACTGGATCCTCGGCCACACGAACCGGTTCAAGGCCCTCGTGTCGCACGACGGCCTCTTCAACCTGGAGTCGATGTACGGCGGCACCGAGGAGCTGTGGTTCCCGGAGTGGGAATTTGGCGGCGCGCCCTGGGACAAGCCCGAACTGTACGAGACCCTCTCGCCGCACCGCTTCGTGAAGAACTTCGCGACGCCGACCCTCGTCGTCCACGGCGAGCTCGATTACCGCGTCCCGGTCGGCGAAGCCCTCCAGCTCTTCACCGCCCTCCAGACCCGCGGCGTGCCGTCGCGCTTCCTCTATTTCCCGGACGAGGGGCACTGGGTGCTGAAGCCGCAGAACTCGAAGGTGTGGCACCAGACGGTGCTCAACTGGCTGGACAAGTGGCTTCAAACAGTAGGCAGTTCGCAGTAGGCAGTTGGCAGGAGAGGGTTCTTTGCTCCTGCCGACTGCAAACTGTCGACTGCCAACTACGGCCGCGTCGTTCCTGCCGGCGACGCGGCCGGCGAGCCTACGCCGCCTCCGCCTTCGCCGGGGCCGAGGGCCGGGCGGGCGACGGTGGAGGTGATGCCGACCGCTTCCGCGTACTTGAGGTACGTGTCGATCGATGCGATGACGACGCGCGCTTCGACCGTGATCAGGTCGATGCCGACGAGGGAGATGCGGACCCACGCGTCGACGACGATGCCCTTGTCCAGGATGCGGTCGAGGACGTCGATGAGACTCGTTCCGCCTGGTGCGCGTTCAACGGCCATTTGCGTTACCTACCTTTCCTCTCTCCCGGTTTCCCGGCGGGAAGCTCATGAGCATGGAGCTGTCGTTCGAGCTCGGCGATGCGGCTGCGCAGCTCGTCGTACTCGGCGGTCTGCACCGCCTTGGGGTCGCTCGAATAGAACCGGTCCGACCGCCACCAGTTGATCCCGATGGCCTCGGCCTTGTCGATGGAACAGATCACCAGGCGCAACTGGATCGTGAGCAGCTCGACGTTGGCCAGCGACACCTTCACGTCGCCCGCGACCACGAGGCCCTTGTCCAGGATCTTGTCGAGGATGTCCACCAGGCCCTGCGGCTGACGCTGGAGCGCTCCTCGATCGTCAATCGGCAATCCGGTTCCCCTTTCGATGCTGCGGCGCCACGTTTAACACATCACTCCCACATCTTCAAAGGCCCGAGCTTCATGTTCAGGTCTTCGTCCGACAGCCCGAACGTACGCTTGAGCTCGGCCATTTTTTCCTCGAGCTTCATGAGCGCGTTGCCGAGCCGCTCGATCTCCTCCTCGGAGAGATTGCCGTTGTCCATGCGGCGGAGGGCCTGCTTCTCGAGGAGCCGGCGGACGAGCTCCACGATGGAGAGGACGAGCTTCGCGAGGCCGTTCTCGACGGCTTCGGCGTCGGCAGCGATGCGGTCGGGGACGACGGACTCGGTGAACGTCAGCGCCTCCCGCAGCCCGTGTTCTTCATTCGTGATCAGCATCGGATTTAGATAGTAGCCGGTAGCCAGAAGCCGGTAGCCAGTTCGGTGGAAGGCTACTGGCTACCGGCTACTGGCTACCGGCTACTGGCAACTCGTCGGCGAAGACCTCCAGCGGCCAGGGGCCGGACAACAGGAACGGGACGTGGGGTGCGGCGGTGCGGAGTGCTTCGCCCGCATGCCTCACGTCGTCGAGACGTTCGCGAGCGACGAGGGCCGTCAGCTCTACGGACTTTTCGTCGCGGTGGCTCCAGCGGTGGCGCGTCGCGAGCGGGACGATCAATCTCTCTGCCGCGTCGCGGAACGCCGGGTCGACGTTCGCGGCCTGTGTTGCGGCGTGCAGCGCGCGCAGATAGTCCGCGCCGTTGGTGAAGTCGTGGCGATCCGGACGGGCCTGCGGCGACGAGGCCGCGACCTTCAGCGTCATCTCCACATGGCCGCGGTTCGCGGTGAGCACGTGCCTCCAGCGGTCGAGGTGCGAGGCGCATTTCGCATGCGCCTCGCCGGTGTTCGTGAACGAAAAACCGTAGCGGATGGCGATGAACGTCGCCACGTCGAGCAGCTTCGCCCGGATGCCGGCGACTTTCAGCAGCAGCTCGCGGTCGCCGAGGGGTTGGTCGTCGGGGACCGGGAGCGCGCTGAGGAACAGATCGCCGACCGGCACGGCCTCCGCCAAAGGCTCGACATCATCGCGCAGCAGATGCGCGCCGATGGCGATCGACTTCATCGCTTCGACACGCGCATCACCGCGTCCACGTTCGCGAGCACGACGTTCAGGCCGAGATAGAGGAGGTCCACGTCGCCGATGGAGATGACCGCCTCGCCGGCGATGACCACGCCGCGGTCAAGAAGGTGGTCGATCGTCTCCAGGAGCGGCAGTTCTTCGAGCTCGTCAGCCATGCGACTCCGGGGGACGAGTCGCAAAGTCGCAAAGTCTCAAAGTCTCAAAGGAGGCGCCAATCACCCTCTTTGAGACTTTGCGACTTTGCGACCTTGCGACTCCGTTCACTCCCTATCCTTCCATCGTTGCGAACGTATACGGCGGCCACGGTCCCGTGAGCCCCAGCGTCACGCCCTCGGATTCATACCGCGCGGTCATCTCGCCCCGCAGCTCCTGCAAACGCGCTTCCTCGTCGCGGTTGAGCAGCACGTTGATCTGCGGGAAGGCGCCGTCGCGGTGCTCGCGGGTCTCGGCGATTGTCTCGCAGCCCAGCTTCTCCAGCACGAGGCGCTCGATCTCCGCGACCACCTCCTGCTCCGCCGCGTGAGACGCGCGCTTCCGCTCGTCGTCCAGCTTCTTGCGCAGCAGGAAGGCCTTCCCCGGCGCCGCGCCCGCGATCTCGTTCTGCAGATCCCGCAGCGACGCCACGCGTGACGCCAGCGCCTCGCTCCACTTCGAAGGCTCGAGCTCCACCCGCAGCGTCCATTCCTGCTTCCCGTCGAGCCGTTCCAGCGCCGAGGCCAGCATCGCCCGATGCTCGTGCAGATACGCCCGCAGCGCCTCCTCCGAGGAGAACAGCGTGAACGCGCGCAGCGGCACGATCGCCGTGCGCTTCATCAGATCGCTGACCACGTCCTGGTGCCGGTACCCGATCGCCCCCAGCCACTCCAGGTCCCCCGCCCGCGCGTCGATCGCCTCCTGCGAGAACGCCTCCGCGCTGACCGGCGTGAAGACCGCGGAGATCCCGTCGATCGTGACGGTCCCGAACCCCCGCGTCCCGTCGACCCCGTCGGCCTCCGGACTCACCGCGTCGCGGGTCACGGAGTAAACGTAGAGCACATTCACATCCGCATCTTAGACTGTAACCTCCACGCCACACATCGCGCGGCCGTTGCAAATACGATCCGGCCATGAAAGCACTCGTACTTGCGATGACGCTCATGGCGACGAACGACGAAGCCGCGATCCGCGCGGCGATCGAACAGTACTTCCGCGCGCACGCCACCGGCGACGGCACCCATCTGCTGCAGCCGTTCCGGCCGGAGCTGCGGATGATGTGGGTCAAGGACGGCGCGCTGCAGATGAAGACGCGCGACGAGTTCATCGCCGGCTTCTCCGGCAAGCCGGCGGACGACGAGGCGCAGCGGAAGCGGACGATCGAGATGATCGACGTCACCGGCAACGCGGCGATCGCGAAGTTGAAGCTCGACTACCCGAAGACGACGCTGACGGATTACTTCGCGCTCCTCAAGATCGAGGGCGAATGGAAGGTCGTCAACAAGATCTTCCACGGCGAACCGAAGAAGTAGGGAGCGCCGCCGCCCACCCGCGCAGGCGGGACGCCTGCGCGTCAGCCGGCGGGACGCCGGCGGTCCGGCAACAACGTTTCCAATTCGGCCAACGTGGTCGGGGGTGTGTCGCGGCGCTCGATGATCAAGGCGTCTCCGAGGCCGGCGAGAACACCTAGTTCGTGGGCGCGCACGGAGCGGTCGCAGGCGCAGTCGTTGTCAGGGGTCACGTAGTTCGCGATGACGGCGCCGATGGGGATGGCGCGCTCGCGTAGGGTCTCCATTAGTCGCCGGGTCTCGTCGACCACGGCGGGCTCGGGGCGGGTCACGACGACGACGCTTGTGCGGTCGGAGTGCAGGGCGGCGTCGAGGTCGCGGAGGGCTCGGGATGCGTGCACGAGCTCTTCGCCTAAGGGACCGGGGGGGATGAGGTCTTTGTAGCGCAGAAGGAGGCGCATGAACTCTCTCACCCACTCGCCGGCGGCGCGGGGGAGCTCGAGGAGGCGGAGGAAGTGGCCGGTGGGGGCGGTGTCGACGATGACGCCGGACAAGGATTCGTCGGCGATGAGGTCGGCGAGGCGGGTGATAGCGAAGAGCTCGTCGGCGCCGGGCGGGGCGATCTCGATGAGGCTGCGCATGGCTTGCTCGTCGTGGGCGATGGTCAGGCCGCGCGGGGCCAACGCATTGAACGCCTCGGTGATCTCGGCGCCGAGGGAGTCTCGGAAGGCGCGCCACTTGGCTTTGGTGTCGATGGTTTCGACTCGCAGGTTCGCCGGCGGGGGTTGCGTCGCGAAGATGTCTTTGAGGGAGTGGGCGGGGTCTACGGAGATGATCGTGTAGGTGTTCCGGGGGTTGTTCGTTGCCAGTTGCAGGGCGAGGGATGTCGCGCAGCTCGTCTTTCCCACGCCGCCCTTGCCTGCGAAGACTTGGAGTGCGGCGGCAAAGCCGCCGCTTTTCTTGCGGGCATAGGAAAGCGGCGGCCTTGCCGCCGCACTCCATAAGCAATCGCGGGGATAGTCGACGACAGACGCGAAGCGCGCACGCGCGGCATGATCGCGCGCCACCCGCACCTCATCCAGCGCGCAATCCGGATCGAGCACGGCGCGATTCAGCACCACGAACGGCACGTCGAGACCAACTTCTCCGATTAGACGGACTGTCTGCTCGACGACGAGCGGCTCGGACAGCGTCACGGCGATGAACGCTCCCGAGGTCTCCAGCAGCTCGCGCCGCCGCGACGCACGGGCGTCGAATTCCTCGATGAACGCGTCCAGGGCGTCGCGCACGTCGCGGCGCGTGAACTGCCTCACCATCGCCCGGTGCTTCTCCTGCATCGAGTCGAGGGCCAGGGCGAGCTGATGGAAGTGCTGGGACGCCGACAGCATCCGCAGCGTATGCCCGGTCGGCGCGGTGTCGACGATCACCCGCGGATGCTCCTCGGCAAGCTCGCCGATGTGCATCCAGGTCATCAGCTCGTCGACGCCGGGGATGGCCAGCTCGAACAGGCGCCGCAGCTCTTCGCGATCGAGATACGTCCCGCGGTCGCCGATCTCCAGGAAGGACTCGAGGTGCTCGCCGAGGAATTTGCGGTAGAGGGCGTTGGTGTCGAGGGCGGCGACGTCCAGCAGAACGGAATCCGGGAAATGCGCTGCGGCGGCGTTCGCGATGGTCGTCTTGCCGACGCCGCCCTTGCCGCCAATCAGGAGGACGCGCCGCGCCGCAAGCGAGTCCAGCGCGGCGGTGAACGCGCTCATTTCTCGCCGTAGCCGGTGTAGACCCCGATGCCGCCCTCTTCCTCGTCGCGCCCGGCCGCCATCTGCCGCGCGATCTCTTCGCGCCGCGCGCGGATGTCGCGCAGGGCCTGGAACACGACGGCCTCCTCGCGCCCGTAGTCCTCCTCGGAAATCTCCCCGAGCTCGAGCCGCATCTGCAGCTCGATCAGGCGCTCCTTCCAGGGCTGATCGTTCATCAGCTCTTCGTCGGCCAGCTTCTGGATCGTGTTCATGATCCACCGGAAGCCGGCGATCGGCCCCTTGATGGGGAGGAGTAGGATGTCGTCGAGGAGGAACGCCACGTCAGCGCTCCGTACGCTCCAGCTTGAGCCGGATGTTCACGAAGTTGTACGGGGGCCACGGGCCGGTGTAGAGGAACGAGAGTTTGTTCTCGTACTTCTTGGCGATCTCGGAGATCTGGTCGTCGAAGGCGCGGGTCTTGTCGCGCTCCACGAGGAAGGCCGCGTTCATGATCATCTTGTCGCCGATGGGCTTGTTCGAGCGCGAGGCGATGGCCGCGTCGCGCAGGGCCTCGTAGATCTCGGTGACGTAGGCGTCGGCCTTGGCCTGCAGGGCGGACTCGACGACGCGGCCAAGCTGCATGCGCGAGAAATACGTCGAGGTCGAGGTGTTCGACTGGATCTCTTCCTTGAGCCGCCGGATCTCCTCGTTCTCGTTCTCGATCTCCTTGATCACCGAGTCCTTGTCCCAGTTGACCTTGAGTCCGAACTCGATCTTGCCTTCCATCTTCTGGAGGACGTCGCTGAGGGCCTCGTAGGTGCCCTTGAGGAACTCCTTGATGTCGTTCTCGGTGCGGAAGACTGTGCCGAAGCTCATGGGCAGGACGGTGAAGTCCTTCATCACCAGCTCGTTCACGTGCTCGTGGGCGAGGGCGTTCTCGCGGGTGGGGTCGAAGACGATCAGCGGACAGTTGGAGACGACGGCGGCAAACTCTCTATAGGGAACCGTATGGACGCGGTCGCCGCGGCCCCCGATCCCAACGCTGCCGAAGTCCTTGGGGGACTCCGTCTTGATGATGCAGTAGACGTACTTGCCCTGCTCCGGGTCGGAATGAAGCTGCTCGCTCATCGCTGAAGAATACAATAAGGCGTCCATTGCAACCCCCACACCCCGGCCGCGTCGCGCGGCTCATCGAGCGCTGGTTCTCCCGCCATCAGCGGCCCCTTCCGTGGCGCACCGGCTACGACCCGTACCATGTGTGGGTCTCGGAGGTGATGCTCCAGCAGACGCGGATGGAGGTGGTCCTCCCCTATTTCGCCCGCTTCCTCGGCCGCTTCCCGAATGTTGCGTCTCTCGCAAAAGCCACCGACGACGAGGTGACGACCGCATGGTCGGGTCTCGGCTACTACCGGAGGGCGAAGATGCTCCGCGCGGGGGCCCTCACGGTGATGGAGAAGTTCGGCGGCCGGATCCCATCGACGGTCGAGGACCTGCTCGCGATCCCCGGCATCGGACGCTACACCGCGGGCGCTATCGCCTCGATCGCCTTCCAGCAGCGCGCGCCGATCGTCGACGGGAACGTCGCCCGCGTGCTCTCGCGTCTCTTCGCCGGCGATGGAGACGCATGGCCGTTCGCGGAGGCGCTCGTGCGCGCGAGCAAGTCGCCGCGGGCGCTCAACCAGGGGCTGATGGAGCTCGGCGCACTGATCTGCAAGCCGCGCAACCCGACGTGCCTCGTCTGTCCCCTGCACGACGAATGCGTCGCGCGCGCAACCGGCCGCATCGACGAATTCCCCAGAGCCAAACCGAAGAAGGCAACGCGCGAGCTGCGGATCCCGCTCTACCTCGTCCGCGACCGCCGCGGACGCGTCCTCATGCGCCGCGCGTCGGGGACGCTGATGGACGCGATGTACCACCTCCCTCACGGCGACACGTCGCTCCTCGACGGCAAGCCATTCACCACCGGCACGCGCGAGCTCCTGGGAACGTTCCGGCACACGGTGACGACGCGGAAGATCGAGTTCGTGGTGTACACGGCCCGAGTAACACGGAAGGCAAAGGGTTACGAGTGGATCGAGAACGTCGACGGCGTGCCACATCCGTCGTACGTGAAGAAGGCGCTCCGGCTGGAAGGATGAAGGCGGAAGGATGAAGGATGAAGACGAGGTGGAGATTCATGCTTCATCCTTCATCCTTCATCCTTCAGCTAAACTTCCTCCCATGCGTGGGCGTGTGAAAGTTCTCCTGCTCCTGATTTTCCTCACCTCTCCGGCCTTCCCCCAATGCTCCTGGACGCCGCGCGCCTCGGCGCAGTTCCGCACGACGGCGCTGGACGTGGCCGTGCAGGACGGGTTCATCTGGCTCGCCACCGGGTACGGGGTCACGCTCATCGACGCGAGCACGCTCCGCGTGGCCGACGCGGTGGCGATTCCGGGCAACGCGCGCTCCATCTACACGGACCCGCGCGGGGTGGCGTACGCGGGGAGCGGCTCGCGGCTGTACGTGCTCACGCGCAACGGCAGCAACCTGACCGTCGTCCGCTCGGTGGACGCGGGCGGGACGGTCAACGACATCACCGGCGCGGGCTCGTACCTGTTCGTCGCCACGACGAACGGCCTCGCGCACTTCGACGCGCTGGAGGCGACGAACCCGCTCCGCGCGCCGTTCATGCTTCCCACGACCAGCCCGAACGTCACCTCGGTCGCCGCCACGACGACGAAGCTGTACGCGGCTGACGGCGACTTCTCCGTGGACATCTTCACGATCACCATCCCGGCGATCGCGCAGCGCACGGGCGAGCTGACGTCGCTCTCGCGCGCCGCGGCGGTCCACGCGGTCGGCGACCTGGTCTTCGTGTCGGACGCGGCCGGCCAGAACACCGAGGTCTTCAACGGGCCGACGCGCGTCGCTCAGCTCCCGGTCGGCACGAACGCCTTCGCCGCATTCGCCAACGGCGTGCACTTCACGGCCGGCCTGGACTTCACTCTGCGCGCGGTCGACTTCAACTCCACCGCGACGGTGAAGGAGGTCTACGAGCACAGCCTCTCCCCCGTCGGCGGCACGGACTTCGTCATCCACGAGATCGCCCGCGCCGGCAATAAGCTCTACCTGGCGGCGGGGGACAACGGCCTCGCGGTCTACGACGTCGGCACGCTCACCTCGCCGTATCCGATCGCGGCGTACCGCACGAGCGTCACGACGAGCACCGTCCTCTCCGGCGACCGGGCCTGGTTCGCGGACGCCGCCGGCACGATCACCGAGACAAAAATCGCGACGTCCGGGGTGTCGATCGCGACCGAGCGGACGTGGACGGGCGGGATGTTCGTACACGACTTCGACGGCACGAACCTCCTCACGTCGAACGGCAACTCGACGACGATCTGGTCGCTCTCGGGAACACCCACGGCAACGCAGACTTCGACGTTCGGCTCGACGGTCATCGCCGCCCGCCTCCATGGCAGCGACGTGGTGGCGATCCTCTCCAGCGGATTCGTCTGGACCGGCGGCGCCACGCCGCAGCAACTCGCGCTGCCGAAAATGACCTATCTCGACCGCGCCGGAACAACGTGGACTTTCGCCGAGATCCGCGGCGCGTCGACGGTCCTGCACTACTTCCCCACGGCCGACTTCGCCGCGACGCCCGCGCAGTACACGGTGCAAGGCACCACCACGGGCCTGAGCATGAACGGCGCGCGCATCGCGGTGTACACGTTCAGCGGCCTGCAGGTCCTCGGCATCGACGGCTCGGTGCTCTCCTCGGCGCAGGTGCCGCTCATTCCGCTGAAGTTCACTTTCTCCGGCAACGACGTCCTCGTCTTCGGCGACCGGTCGCTCTACGTCTATGAAGACGGCAAGACTCTCGTGCGCGTCCACGACCTCCCCGCGAACGTCATCGGCGTGGACGCCGGGGGCGGCGTGGCTACCGTGGCGACGACCGAGGGGATGATGGCGGTTTCGTACCTCGGGGCTGCGCAGCCTCCGCCGGTCATCCCGTACCGCAGCCGCTTCTACACGAAGGTCGCGGCCGCGGGAGAGCGCGCGTACCTCTTCGACAAGGACGGCATCGACGTCTTCTCCACCTCCAGCGGCGATCTCCCGCGGTACGTGACCACAATCAGCGCCGCGGGTGTCGTCGACATCGCGGCCACCCCCGCGGGCCTCTTCACCCTCTCCGCGAACGCCACCGTCACCGCGTATTCGCCGCAGGGCGTTTCGCTCCGGCAGATGTCGATCAACGAGGGCATCGATACCCAGCCCCTGGCGATCGACGCGGCGGGCACCGCGGTGTGGGTCTCGATCTCGAAGGGCTGCCTCACCGGCGGCTGCCAGAACAAGACCCTCGTCGTCGACCCCGCGACGATGACCGTCACGGCGACGATGGACGGCGCGGTGGTCGACGTGGTCACCGCGAGCAACCGCGCCTACGCGCTCTTCGAGCTGCCGAACGAGGTCCGGACGATCAACATCGCCAACCCGCTCCAGCCGACGCAAATCGTCGCCATCGTGGCGCCGAACCGCGCCACCTCGGTCTCCGCTCACACCGGCCGTGTCCTCGTCACCGGGGACCGCCTGTACGAGTACACGGAAAGCTCGATGCAGCTGAAAGGCACCTACCTGCCGGCGATCTCGCCGGACAAGGCCCAGCAACTGCGCGTCGACGGCAACTGCCTCGTGATCGCCGCGCGCGGGATGAACCCCGAGACGTACAACGCGGCGACCCTGATCCCCGCGCCGCCGCAGTTCGACGTCCCCTCGCCGGTGCGGGGGGTGGCGTTGCTGCCGGGCAAGCTGTTGTTGCTCACGTCGCACTCGCTGGAGGTGTGGCCGTCGACGGCTCCGGAGAATCCGAAACGACGGCCCATGCGATGAAGATCCTCTTCGCATCCGACCCCAACGCGCATCGCATTACCCTCAGCGATCCGCCGCTGAACATTCTCGACATCCCGATGCTGGACGAGCTGCGCACCGCGGTCGGGCGCGTCCGCCCGGACCGGCACGCGCTGATCCTCGACGCAGCGGGCGATCGCGCGTTCTCCGCGGGCGTCGCGGTGCAGGACCACCTCGGCGACCGCGCTCGCGTGATGTTGCAGATCTTCCACGACTGTTTCCGCATGCTCGCGCGGCTGGAGGTCGTGACGGTGGCGCTCGTCCGCGGCTTGGCGCTCGGTGGGGGCTGCGAGCTGGCGATGGCCTGCAACTTTGTCCTCGCGAGCGACAAGGCGAAGTTCGGGCAGCCGGAGATCGACCTCGGCGTCTTCCCGCCGGTGGGGGCGTACCAGCTCTCGCGGCAGCTCGCGCCGCGCAAGGGGCTGGAGATGATGCTCACGGGGGAGCCGGTGGAGGCATCGGAGATCGCGAACGCGGTCTTCCCGGACAACGAGTTCGAGGCACGGGCGGAGGAGTGGTTGGGGCGGCTCTACCGGCACAGCGCGTCGTCGCTGCGGATCGCGAAGAAGGCCTTCCGGCTCGCGCAGGCGAACGACTTCGACGAGCGGCTCGCGATCGTGGAGCGGCTCTACCTCGAGGAGCTCATGCGGACGGAGGACGCCGCCGAGGGGCTCAACGCGTTTCTGGAGAAACGGGCGCCGCGGTGGCGGCTGTGATCACTCCGACTGCTGGTCGAAGGCGACGGTCACGTCCGGGTTGATCTTGACCAGCATCTTCTTCGAGGGCGGCAGCGACGCGCCGAACTGGGCGACGATGACGACCCCGGAGGTCTTGCCGTCGCAGCCGACGGGCATGGGGCGGACGATCTTGAGGTCGCCGTACTGCTTGGCGACCGACTTTCCGTCAGGCGTGACCCACTCCAGCGGCGGGGCCTGCTTCTTGGCAATCGCGGCGGCAAGCTCCTGGGCCTCCTGGAACGTCAACTTCCCGGTGAGGAGGGTGACGACCTGGAGCGGGCGCTCGGTGCGGGCAACGAATTTGTTCACGCACGCGGCGGACGCGGCTTGTGCGCCGAGGACGACGACGGAGAGGACGGCGAGAGTTCGGACGATCTTCATGCTTCGGGCGTTCGGTCAGGACCGGACTCGCGCATAGACAATGACGCAAGTCGAGGAATTCCGCAACCCTTCCGTCTCTGGAGCGTAAACAGTCAGTGCAGCCGGTGCCCTCGCGCGCCCTGTGTCATCATGAACCCGATGGACGTGGTCCCGCCCCCGAAACGGCGCCGCATCTCGCCGGCGTTCCTCGTCTGGCTGGCGGGCGTCGCCACCATCATCGGCCTGGAGTGGCTGGACACCCTGCTGGAGCGCTTCGACCGGGACATCGGCGTCCTGGGCGTCTTCTCCTTCTTCGCCTGGCTCCTGGTCATCGGCCTGACCCTGTACGGGTTCGCGGTCTTCACCCGCTGGATCCTCCAGCAGCTGTTCTGGACGGTGGGGAGGCGGCTCTTCCTCAGCTACCTCCTGGTCGGGGTCATGCCCTTCGTCCTCATGACCATCCTGCTGATGACGGTCGTGTACATGTTCGCGGCGGTCATGACCCAGGCGGCCCTGCGCGGGGAGCGGCAGGCCTCGCTGGGGCAGATGGAGAACTGGGCCCTGGAGTACGCGACGACGGGCCGGCGGATCTCCGGCGGCTTGCCCTCGCTGGAGCTCTATGACACCGCCGCCCCCTCGGGATCGAAGCTCCCGGAATGGCTGCAGACGCGGAGCTTCAGCGGGATCACGGAGCGGAACGGCCAGGCGCTCCTGGTCTCCGCCCGGCAGTTCCCGCTGGGAGGCGACGACACGCGCGGGATCGTGCTCGTGCAGCCGCTCGACGCGCACTGGACCAACGCCCTGTACGAGAAGTCGAAGATGATCGTCCGCATGGCGCGGGCGCAGGCGAAGGGCTCGCGCGGCAACATCGACCTCGATACCGACGCGGAGTTCCGGGACGTCTTCGCCGGCAACTTCGGCACGAAGATCATCTGGGGCGACCTGGTGGAGGTCACGAACTGGGAGACGGGCGTCTCCAACGACGACCATGGGCTGTTCACGCTGATCGTCAACCCGCCGCGCAACCTGCTGTCCTACTACTTCGGCGAGTCGGGCGGGCGGTACTTCGAGCTGCTCCTGAACGTCATCATCGGCCTCTCGGTGATGCTGCTGATGATGTACGCGATCGCGGCGCTGTTCGCGAGCGTGCTGATCTTCTCCATCTCCCGGGCCGTGAACCGCATCGAGAAAGGCACACGCGCGGTCGAGCGGGGTGACTTCTCGTACCGCATCAAGATGAAGCGCCACAACCAGCTTGGAGCGATGGCGCAGTCGTTCGACAGCATGACCGCGTCGATCGCGTCGCTGCTCTCGACGGTCTCGGAGAAGGAGCGCCTGCAGAGCGAGATCGAGATCGCCGCGACCATCCAGCGCAACCTCCTGCCCAAGGAGGGGCCGCAGTTCGGCGGCGTGTCGTTCTCCGCGCACTTCGAGCCGACGACGTCCATCGGCGGCGACTACTACGACGTCTTCAACCTCGACAAGTCGCGCCTGGCGGTGGCCATCGGCGACGTGTCGGGACACGGCCTGTCGACCGGCCTCGTGATGGCGATGGTCAAGGCCGCGATCACGACGCTGGTGGAAGAAGGGGCGGACGAGACCTCGCTGTTCCGCCGCCTGAACGAGCTCGTGTTCCGCTCGACGGAGCGGCGCGCGTTCATGACCCTCGCCTTCACGATCTTCGACCTCGAGCGGGGGACGATCCGCCACACGAACGCCGGGCATCTGTATCCATACCTGCTCCGCGAGGGCGCGCCCGCGCCGCTGTCGATCGAGTGCCCCTCGCTCCCCCTCGGGGTTCGGGATCAGATGACCACGCGCACGGTGGAAGTGCCCCTGCAGGAGGGCGACACGATCGTGTACCTCTCCGACGGCATCGTCGAGGCCCAGGACGAGAACGGCGACCCGCTGGGGTTCGAGCAGCTCGAATCGCTGCTCGGGTCCGTGCCGGACCGGGCGCCGTCGACGCTGCGCGATGCGATCCTCGACGCGGTGGCGCGGCACTCGGGGACGCGCCCGGCGGACGATGACCGGACGGTGATGGTGCTGCGGTTCGACCGGCTGCTCGCTTTCAGGGAATTGGAGCCGCTCGACGAGCGCACCGCCGGTGTCCTCGCCGGCTGAGCGGGTGGCGTCCCGCGGCTCGGCAACGGCCGCAACCGCGGGCGACGTTCACGGACCGGGCGAGGTCTCGACCAAACCCAGCTCCCAGCGGGCAGGACTGACCCGGGAGTCGCGGGGACTCGACGGCGTCTCGCCTGGATTGCCGCAGCTAGCGCGACGCGCCGGCGGCAACGGCGACGGCCGCCGCGGGCTCTTCGATCTCGCGCGGGATGACCTCGCTGTCGATCGCCTTCCGGATGTGCTTCGCGATGCGGTTGATGTAGTTCACGGTCTCGCGGAACGGCGGCACGCCCTCGTACTTCCAGACGTTGCCCTCGCCGGCGTTGTACGCCGCGACGGCCAGATCGGCGTTGCCGTCGAAGGTCTTCAGCAGCCACCGCAGGTACCGCGTCCCGGCGTGGATGTTCTCCTCGGGATCGAAGGAGTTGCTCACGCCGAAACGCTTCGCCGTGGCGGGCATGAGCTGCATCAGCCCGCGGGCGCCCTTGTTCGAGACGGTGCGCGGGTTGTAGTCGGACTCGGCCTTGATGACCGCGGAGACGAGCGCGGCGTCGATGTCGAACTTCTGCGCGGCCGCGACGATGATGTCGTTGTACTTCGACTGCCAGAGCGGCCCGCTGCGCTCGCTGTACCGCCAGGAGCGCTTCGGGAACACCCCGCCCTGCTCCTCGACGATCTTTTTGACCTCTTCCACCACCTCGGCCGGCACGATCTCGTCGTCGACGATGCGCTCGATACGGGTCAGGGGCAGGGAAAGCGTGCCGCCGCCCTGCAGGGTGAGGTGGATCAGGTCTTCCTCGACGGCGTAGGCCTCGATCTTCGTGTTCCGCCCGTCAGCGAAGACGGCAATGCTCGCGCTCGCCGGAATGGCGGCCAGAAGCACTGCGAGGGCGGCGAGGATGCGCATGGATGCGTTATCAACGGCTCAGGTGGGACGATTATGCCTGACGAAAGGTTGCCGGTTGGCGGTTGACGGTTGGCGGGAGCAGTCGTCGGGGTGGGGCGGCGGCCTCCCGCCAACCGCCAACCGCCAACTACGCCCTTGGGTGGAACGTCTCATACATCTTCTGCAGCCGCGCCCGCGAGACGTGCGTGTAGATCTGGGTCGTCGAGATGTCGGCGTGGCCGAGCATCATCTGCACGCTGCGGAGGTCCGCGCCGTTCTCCAGCAGGTGGGTGGCGAACGAATGGCGGAGTGTGTGCGGCGAGATGTGGGCCTTGATCCCCGCCTCGCGTGCGTAGCGGACGATCTTCATCCAGAACGACTGTCGCGTCATCGGCCGGGCGCGGCGGGAGAGGAAGAGATGCGGGTCGGCGTGCTTGTCGTGGTGGGGGCGGCCGCTCTCGACGTACTTCACGATCGCGTCGCGGGCGGTGTCGCCGAACGGCACGATGCGCTCCTTCGAGCCCTTCCCGATCGTGCGGAGGAAGCCGGCGTCCATCACGACTTCGTCCATGCGCACCTTGATCAGCTCACTGACGCGGAGGCCGGTCGCGTAGAGCAGCTCCAGCATCGCCGCGTCGCGGAGGCCGTCCGCGGTCGAACGGTCCGGCGCGGCGAGCAACGCCTCGACCTCGTCCGGCTGCAGCGACTTCGGCAGCGTCGACCACAGCTTCGGGTTCTCGAGATTCTCGGTCGGGTCCTTCTTCAGGTGCCGCTCGGCAACGAGGAAGCGGAACAGGCCGCGGATCGCCGCCAGCGCCCGCGCGACGCTGCGTGCGGAGATGCCCGCGGTGCGCAGCGTCTGGAAGTATTTGACGATGTGGATGCGCTCGACGCGGTCGATGTCGAGCGCCGCATCATTCAGGTAATGGCCGAAGTGGCGGAGATCGATGCCGTACGACGAGAGAGAGTTCTTCGCCAGCCCCTTCTCCACGGCGAGGTAGTCGAGAAAGATCGGGAGATAGGTGACGAAGTAGGGGCCCGTCTCGCGCTTCTCGGGATCAGTCGTTCGCGGGTGTCTGGGCATGAGTCGCCGGGTCGTCGAGTCGACGAGTCTTCGAGTAGCTTACCTCGACGACTCGATCCCCCGGCGACTCGACGACTCCGCGACGACGTCCGCCATGTACGAGCTTCGCACGAACGGCCCCGAGAACACGGCCCGGAAGCCCAGATCCTCGCCAAGGACGCGGTACTCATCGAACACGTCGGGGGGGACGTACTCGACGACGTCGAGCTTCTCGCGCTTCGGCTGGAGGTACTGGCCGATCGTGACGATCTCGACCTCGGACTCCCGCAGGCGCCGAAGCACCTCGACGACCTCGTCGCGGCGCTCGCCAAGGCCGAGCATGAGGCCGGATTTCGTCGTCACGGCCGGATCGAGCCGTTTCGCCTCGCGCAGGACCGCCAGCGAGCGCTCGAAGCGCGAGCCCGGCCGCACGTAGTCGTACAGGCGCGGCACGGTCTCGACGTTGTGATTGAAGTAGTCTGGGCGCGCCTCCACGACCGTGCGTACCGAGTCGAGGTTGCCGCGGAAGTCCGAGGTCAGCACTTCGACCGCGGCCATCGGGAGGGCTTTGCGCAGCTCATGGATCGTCTCCGCGAACTGGCGCGCGCCGCCGTCCTCGAGGTCGTCGCGCGTCACGCACGTCACCACCACGTGCGCCAGCCCGAGCCGCCGCGCCGCCTCGGCCACCGCCCGCGGCTCGTCCGGCGACGGCGGCGCATAAGGCCGGCCCGTCGTGACATTGCAGAACCCGCACGAGCGCGTGCAGACGTCGCCGAGGATCATGAAGGTGGCGGTGCCGCGGGAGAAGCACTCCGTGCGGTTGGGGCAGGCAAGCGACTCACAGACGGAGTGGAGCTCGTTGGCGCGCAGGAGGGTCTTGACGTCGCGTAATGCGGCGAGGTTGAGCTTCTTCTCACGGATCCAGTCGGGGAGGCGTTGACTCATGAATTGAAAATTGAAAATTGAAAATTGAAAAAAGGCGCTACGTGCGCGTCTCCTTCATTTTCAATTTTCAATTTTCAATTTTCAATTCCGCCCAAACGAAAATGCCGCCCGAAGGCGGCACTTGCGCGTGCTCGGAAATCGCTGACGGTCAGTGACCGCCGACGGAGAGCGGGGCTCCCAGCGACTTCTCGATGCACTTGTAGATGAGCTTCTCGGCTTCCGGCTCGGGGATGTTCTTGACGATCGCGACCTCGGAAACGAGGAGGTACTTCGCGCGGTCGTACATCTTCTTCTCGCGGAAAGAGAGGCTCTTCCGTTTCTGGACCTCACTGAGGTTCTTCAGGACATCGGCCACATCCTCGAGGCGCCCCGTCTTCATCTTTTCGAGGTTCTCGCGATAGCGGCCCTTCCAGTCCGTGTGGCTCTTGACCGGCTTCTGCTCGAGCAGACCGAGAAGTCCCTTGACCTCTTTCTGCTGGTAGAGACGGCGCAGACCGACGCGGTCCTGGTTCGTGATCGGCACCATCAGCCGCGAATTATTCGCAAGAAGCCGAAGGTGATAGTAGCTGTCCCCCGCCGGCATGATCGGCGACTCGCCGATATGCTCCACGACCGTGACACCGTGGTTCGGATAAACGAGCTTATCCCCGACCTTGAAACTAACTTTCATTGACGACAAGTGAGGCTCCTTTCGGAATGTGCAGGTAAGGCGTACGACAAGAGGGATCGGCATTCTACGTCACCGATCCATGGGCGTCAAACCATCGAGCGTGGTATGGGATGCAAATCCTGGGCGCAATGTCCCCGGGCTGAAGGTCAGGGGCTATTGTCTCATGCGGCGGATGAGCTGGTGGAGTCGGTCCATGCCTTCGCGGCGCTCCTGTTCGGTTCCGGTCAGGAGATCCTCGATGGTCTGGAGCTCGGTGCGGATCTCGGGGGACGGCTGAGTTGCAGTTGCTGTAGGTGTTGGCGCAGGCGCGGGAATCGGCGCTGGCACGGGCTCCGTCCGGGCCGCGACGACGGTCATCGAGCCGCCGACGCTGGAGCGCATCCGCTGCGCCATCGAGCGGATCGATGGGACATCGCCGGTCTCGAGAGCACGCTGCACGGCCTTCGCGCTCGAAACCGCGTCCGCGTACGGGCTATCCACGTTGTCGACAATGCGCGCCCTCACCAGCGACACGTTCACGTTGCCGTAGCCGGCCTTGGGCTCCACCATCGCCACGATGCGCGCGGTCACGCGCCGGGCCACGGCCGGCAAGTCGACCGTGCGGAACTCGCCCGGCTGCAGCCACTGTTTGATCTCCTCCGACGAGTGCTCGGTCGCCGTGCCGCGCTCGGCGATGTAATCGAAGTCCACCCGCTCGATCCAGACCGGGCTGTTCTTGCGGACCAGCAGCTTGCGCGACGGCACCTCGATCAGCACCCGGTAAATCCAGTCGCCCTTGATTTCGACCGATTCCATCTTCCCCTCGCCGCGGGGCTGGATGGAAAAGGAGTTGTTGACGCGTCCGGCATCGAAGCGCTCGAAAGTGGCGTAGTCGTACGAGCCGTCCGTGCGCTTGCCGCGGAGAAGGTCGATGTCTTCCTCGACGATGCGCTTGAGGAGGTCGCGGGGCAGATCGCGCTTGCTCGCCTGCGCGATCCGGTCGAACACGATCGCATCCTCGGACACCCGCTGCACGACGCTCGGCTGCGGCTGCTGCGCGCCCAGCGTCGCGGTCGCGGCGAAGAGGAAAATCCAAACGGCCCGTTTCATCACTCCACCCCCTCGACAAGCCCCAACTCGCCGAGAACACTGGTTCCGGCGAGTCCCGCTTTCGGAAGCTCCAGCAGGTCGCACAAGGTCGCGCCGAGATCGCCGAACGTGCTGCGCGTGCCCAGCGGCCGCGCGCCGCGGATGCGCGGCCCGGCCACGATCAGTGGGACGTACTCCCGCGTGTGGTCCGTCGAGACGTCCGTCGGGTCGCAGCCGTGGTCGGCCGTGATGAAGACAAGATCGTTCTCCCGCAGCGTGTCCAGCAGCGCCGCCAGCTCCCCGTCGAACGTCTCCAGCGCCTTTGCGTAGCCCGGCGCGTCGTTCCGGTGCCCGTATTTCGAGTCGAAGTCGACAAGGTTCGTGAAGATGAAGTCCGCGCTCGATTCCCGGACCAGGTCCATCGTCTTGCGCATCCCGTCCGAGTTCGATTCCGTCCGGATCTCCCGGCCGATCCCGATGCGGTCGAAGATGTCCGCGATCTTGCCCAGGCCGATGACCTCGCGGCCGGCGTTGTGCGCGCGCTCCAGCACCGTCTCGCCGGTGGGCTTGACCGAGAAGTCCTTCCGGTTCGCCATCCGTTTGAAGTGCCCCGAGCCCGTGCCGATGAACGGCCGCGCGATGATCCTCCCGACGTTGTGCTCCCCGCGCATCAGCTCGCGCGCGATCGAACAGATTCGCCACAGCTCGTCTACCGGGACGATCTCCTCGTGCGCCGCCACCTGGAACACCGAGTCCCCCGAGGTGTAGACGATCGGCGCGCCTGTGCGCATGTGCTCCTCGCCCAACTCGTCCAGGATCACCGTCCCCGACGCCGGCTTGTTTCCCAGCGTGTGCCGCCCGATCCGGCGCTCGTACTCCTCGATGATCTCGCGCGGAAACCCGTTCGGGTAGGTGCGGAATGGATCTTCCACGACGAGGCCCATCATCTCCCAATGGCCGGTGGTCGTGTCCTTGCCCGCGCTGCGCTCCGCCATGCGGCCGTAGGCTGCGGCGGCGTTCTCCGTGGTGGCGGGGGTGGGGAGGGTGTGCAGCAGGCCGAGCTTCGTGAGCGTGGGGAGCTTGGGATGCTGGGTGTCGAGGACGTGGCCCAAGGTGTTGGAACCTTCGTCACCGAATTCCGCTGCATCAGGTAATTCGCCAACACCTAACGAGTCACAAACGAGAACGATCGCGCGGTTCTTTGTCATGAATGGGCTTTCTTGGTGGTCTTCTTCGGGGCGGTCGCGGTCTTGGTGCTCACCTTCCGCGGACGCATGCGCGCCGCCGCATCGGCAACGCTGCGGAGCGCCGCATTGACGGAGTCGTTGTCGGGGAAGAGCTCCGCCAGCTCCGGCTCCAGCACACGCACCGTCCGCGGGTTGTGATACCAAAGGAAGAAGGGATTCGGGCGTGCCTTGCTGAAATCGATCTCGCGATCCAGCGGGTCGTCTTCGTCAACGGGTGGCTTTTTCTTCATAGGCTCGTCTTTCGCGCAGCATTGCAGGCCGGGCGCTGATCAAGCGAAACATCTCCTCGATACGCTCCACGTACACGACGTACAGGAGTCGCGGCCGTTCCGACATCCCAATGATGATAAAGCGCTCCTCGTTCCACGAGTGCGGCCCGTCGTATTGATGAAGTGCGCTCCGGTCGCCGAAAACGGTCTTCGCCTCGTCGAACGACACGCCATGCTTCCGCGCGTTCGCGAACGCTTTCTCCTCGTCCCACTCGAACTGCATTCTCACGTCAGGTGTTCATGGACCAACGGCCTCTCCGCCGGCGGTTCGTCCCCGATGGTCACAAACGATAAATACCGCGCGCGCAGTTCCTCGGCGTCGCGCTGTCCGGTGCCGAGCTGGATTCGGGCGATCGTGTCGCCGGCACGGACTTCGTCGCCCGTGCGGCGGTCGAAGAGGACGCCGGCGGCGTAGTCGATGACGTCGTCGGCCTTCTTGCGGCCGGCACCCAGATCGACGGTGAACATGCCGGCCTGATAGGTGTCCATGGCGGTGATGTAGCCGCTGCGGGGGGCTTTCACCTCGATGACCTCGCTGGGCTGGGGAAGGAGGCTGAAGTCGTCGACGATGGCGGGGTTGCCGCCCTGGGCGGCGATCCACTTGCGGCCCTGTTCGAGTGCGGCGCCGGACGCGAGGGCCTCGGCGAGCGCGCGGTTGGCGGAGGCTTCGTCGAATTTGCGGGACATGACCAGGACGCGCTCGGCCTGGGCGCGGGTGACTTCCATGACGTCGGCGGGGCCTTTGCCCTTGAGGCAGTCGATGGTCTCGACGATCTCGTTGGCGTTGCCGGCGGCGATGCCCAGGGGGCGGTCCATGTCGGTGATGAGGGCCTCGACGCGGGTGCCGGAACCGGCGGCCGCGGCGATGAGGCTCTGGGCGAGGGCCTTGGAGTCCTGGTAGATGCGCATGAAAGCGCCGCTGCCGGTCTTGACGTCGAGGATTAGCCCGGATGCGCCCATGGCCAGCTTCTTCGACATGATCGAGGCGGTGATGAGGGGCAGGGACTCTACGGTGCCGGTCACGTCGCGCAGGGCGTAGATCTTCTTGTCCGCGGGCGCGATGCCCTCGGTGGACGTGGAGATTACGCAGCCCGCGTCGGCGACGCAGCGCTCGAACTCTTTGCGCGACAAACGGGCATTGAAGCCGGGGATGGCCTCGAGTTTATCGAGCGTGCCGCCGGTGTGGCCGAGTCCGCGCCCGGACAGCATTCCGATCTGCACGCCGCACGCGGCCACCCACGGCGAGAGGACGAGCGAGACCTTGTCGCCAACGCCGCCGGTGGAGTGCTTGTCGGCGATGAAGTCGTACTCGCTGCGCAAGTGCCACTGCTCGCCGGACCGCAGCATGGCCTGGGTCAGCGTGGCCATCTCCTCGGCCGTCATTCCGTTGATGGCAATGGCCATCAGCAGGGCGGACATCTGGTACTCGGGGATGGTCCCGCGGGTGAATCCTTCGACGAAGAACTCGATCTCGCGGGGGTCGAGCGGACCGCCGCGGCGCTTTTTGTTGAGGAGCTCGTACACGCTATACATTCTGGGGATTCTAACGAACGATGAGCGATGAAGGATGAACGATGAACAAATCGCTGGCCGAGCGGACCAAAGCCTTCGCGCTTCGAATCGTCCGGATGGTGACGGTTCTGCCACAGACAGACGTGGCACGTACACTCGGCCACCAGGTCTTGAAGTCCGGCACATCGGTGGGAGCGCATGGGCGCGAAGCCTTTCGCAGCCGCTCCGATGCGGAGCTGATCAGCAAGCTCGAGGTCGCGATTCAAGAGCTTGATGAAACGATGTATTGGCTGGAGTTGCTGACTGACGCAAAGATCGTCAGCGCCGCACGTCTCGGCGCGCTACTGACCGAAGCAAATGAATTGCTGTCCATCCTCGTAACATCCGTCCGAACCATCAAGCGTCGTAAGCGCCGCTGACCGTTCATCGTTCATCCTTCACCGTTCATCGTTCATCGCTCCCGAAAAGTTCGTTGTTACGATGGCGCGCATGTCCCGCGCCGTCATCCTCCTGTCCGGCGGGCTCGACTCCGCCACCGTCCTGGCCCTCGCAAAGAATGAGGGCCGGGAGTGCCTCGCCCTCTCGATCGTCTACGGCCAGCGCCACCGGGTGGAGCTCGACGCCGCGAAGCGGGTCGCCGAGGCCATGGGCGTCGCCGAGCACGTCATCCACTCTCTCGACCTGCGCGTCTTCGGCGCCAGCGCCCTCACCAGCGACATCGACGTCCCCAAGGACACCGTCGGCGCCCCCGGCATCCCCGTCACCTACGTCCCCGCCCGCAACACGATCTTCCTCTCCCTGGCCCTGGGATTCGCCGAAGCGCGGGACGCGGCCGAGATCTGGATCGGGGTGAACGCCCTCGACTACTCCGGCTACCCCGATTGCCGCCCGGAGTTCATCGACGCCTTCCAGCAGGTGATCTGGAAAGGCACGCGCAGCGGCGTCGAGCACCATGAGCCCCGCCTCGTCGCCCCGCTGCTGCAAATGACGAAGGCGGACATCATCCGACAGGGGATGGAGTTGGGGGTGGATTACGCGATCACGCACTCCTGCTACGACCCCGCGCCGGACGGGAGGGCGTGCGGTCACTGCGACAGCTGCATCCTCCGCAGGAAAGGCTTCGAGGAAGCCGGCGTGGCGGACCCCACGTTGTATGGACCCGCGTAGCGGGTCGCAGATCGATAGACCCCGGCTTCAGCCGGGGGAGGGAACGGCGCCGTTTGATCCGAGCCCGCGTTTGCGGGCGACAGATGCGTCCCTGCCGGCCGCTAACGCGGCCTCGATTGGGTCTCCCTCGCATTACCCCGGCTGCAGCCGGGGCCTATGACCTGTTGCCGCCTACGGCGGCATAAACTGCACGACAGCGCGCATGAGAGTTACGGAGATTTTCCACAGCATCCAGGGCGAGTCCTCCCACGCCGGGCGGCCGTGCGTCTTCGTGCGCCTTACGGGATGCAACCTGCGCTGTACTTGGTGCGACTCGGAGTACACGTTCTCCGGCGGGGAGCGGATGACGCTCGACGACGTGATGAACCGGGTGCGCGCGTATGGCTGCAACCTCGTCGAGGTAACCGGCGGCGAGCCGCTCGCGCAGGCGGAGGCGTTCGACCTCATTCACCGCCTCTGCGAGGAAGGCTTCGAGGTGCTGATCGAAACCTCGGGGTCGATCGACACGACGCCGGTGGACCCGCGAGCGAAGATCATCCTGGACCTGAAGTGCCCGGGCTCGGGGGAGGTCGCGAAGAACCGCTGGGAGAACCTCGACCACCTGCGGCCGCACGACGAGATCAAGTTCGTGATTGCCGACCGCACGGACTACGAGTGGGCAAAGCGGATGGTCGAAGAGCGCGGCCTGGACCGCTGGACCGTTCTCTTCTCCCCGGTCTGGGGGACAATGGACATGAAGACGCTCGCCGAATGGATGCTGGCCGACCGCGTGCCGGCGCGCTTCCAGACGCAGCTCCACAAGCATATCTGGGGGGCGGACATCCACGGCGTCTGAGCACGGCGTCTGAACGAATGAAGCTCCTCGACGACATCCGCAGCCGCACCTGGACCGGCCATAACATCCCCCTTGGGCCGTCCGAGGCGACGATCGGGATGCACATTCCCCTGATCTCGGAGGATGCGCGGACGCGCACGATCAAGTCCCTGATCCGCGGCCTCCCCAACCCCGGCCGCTCGCTCCGCGTCCTCGACCTCGGCTCGCTGGAAGGGGGGCTGACGCTGGAGATGGCCCGCGAGGGGTGGGAGGCGACGGGGATCGAGGGGCGGCTGGACAACTTCCAGAAGGCGGAGCTGATCCGCGAGTACTACGCGGTGCCGAATCTCCGCTTCCAGCACCGCGACGTGAAGACCCTCAGCCGCGAGCGCGACGGCACGTTCGATGCGATCCTCTGCTGCGGCCTGCTGTACCACCTCGACGACCCGTTCCTCTTCCTGGGCACGCTGGCGGAGATGACGACGCCGCAGGGCCTGCTGTTCCTCGACACGCACGTCGCTCCGGACGAGCACGCCGGCCGGTTTGCGACGCATGCCGCGCAGCTCTCCGAGCCTACGACGTACGTCCACGAGGGCGAGGCCTACGAGGGACGCTGGTTCTCCGAGCCCGCGCCGAAGACCGGCACGGTCCTCGACGAGCAGTGGTCGGCGACGTCGAACGACCGCTCCTTCTGGCCCACCCGGCGCGCGCTGATCCGCGCCACGTACCGGGCCGGCTATCACTCCATCGCCGAGCTGTTCGGCATGTTCGAGATCAACGTGGAGTTCGACCTGCGCGACAAGTTCTCGCGCCTGTACCTCGCTTGTAGAAAAGAGTGGACCTGATGAACAAACCGAAGCTCGACCACATCGGCATCGCCGTGCGATCCCTCGACGCCGCGAAGGTCTACGAAGCCCTCGGCCTCAAGATCGAGCACGTGGAGACGGTGGAGACGCAGAAGGTGAAGACGGCGTTCCTCTCCGTCGGGGACTCGAACCTGGAGCTGTTGGAGCCGACCGAGCCCGATTCGGCAGTGGCGAAGTTCATCGAGAAGCGGGGCGAAGGTATCCACCACATCTGCCTGCGCGTCGACAACATCGAGGAGCATCTGGAAGCGCTGAAGGCGCAGGGATACCGGCTGATCAACGAGGCGCCGGTGCCGGGGGCGCATGGGTCTCGCGTGGCGTTCCTGCACCCGTCGGCAGGAAACGGCGTCCTCATTGAGCTTTCCGAGGCCATCAACCATCCTGAGGAGCGAAGCGAGGAAGGATCAGCGGAGCCTTCTCGATGAATGGCATGCTCTACGAGAGGGCTCCATTGACTCTTCGCTTTGCTCAGAGCTCGAGGGAAAGATGATCGAAGGCTTCGACGCAAACGCGCTGGTGCTCCTCAATCTCGTCAACCCGAAGGAGAAGTTCTTCGGCGTGCTGCGGGCGCTTTCCGCGGCGGGCGTGACTATGCGCGCGATGAACCTCGACTCGTTCGACGACTGGGCCCACCAGATCGCCCGCGGGGAGGAATCGGAGATCGAGATGATCACGATGTTCGTCCCGCTCTTCCGGGTCGAGCGCATCTTTCTCGATGAGCCCGCCGGGGCGATCCGCTCCTACTCCCAACGGTTCCAGGACGTCACCGGCCGGACGGTCGAGGAGTATCTGGGCCTTTGACCGACGCTTCCCGGGCCCGATCCGTATAATTCGCGGCCGAATTCGAAACTGGAGGATCCACCGTTGTCACTCACAACACGTAATCTGCTGTCCGCGCTCCTCGTCCTGACCGCGTTGTTCGCGGGCTGCAAAGGCAAGGAGGAGTATGCGGAGACGGCGGCGTTCAGTTTCGTCGTCTACCCGGGCTCCCGCTACCTCGGCCAGCTGACCGAAACGACCAAGAACGCGCACCGCCTGGTCTCGCCGGGGCAGGAGCCGCCGCCGACCGCGATCTACGACACCGACGCTCCCGTGGAGCAGGTCGCCGAGTACTACGCCAAGGAGTACGGCTACAAGGAAGTCGCGCCGGACATCACCAACAACCTGAGCGCCGCGAAGCCGCCCGCGTACTACCGCACGGGCGACCTCGCCACGGACGCGAAGTCGATCGAGGGCCTGCTCAAGCAGATGAACATGCCCACCGACGTGTCGAAGGCGACGGGGAACTACCGCGCCGCGGACATCATGCCCCGCCCGAGCCGCCCTCGCGTGACGGTGCAGCGGCCGTACTTCGACGTAACGACCTCGCAGGTCGTGGACAAGACACTCATTCTGATGAGCCGGTAAATGCGCGACGCGCTCATCGTCGGCCTGGGGCTCATCGGCGGCGCGGTCGCCATGGCCCTTCGCCGGCGGGGGTGGCGCGTGCGTTTTGTCGACAAAGACCCCTCGCTCACTCTCGAAGGCGTCGAGCGCACCGATTCGATCGGCGACGCGGACATCGTCGTGCTCGCGACGCCGGTCGATGTCGCCGCCGAGCTCCTGCCTACGATCGAAACCCGCGGCGTCATCACCTCGGTCGGCAGCGTGATGCGTCCCCTGCGCGCCGCGGCCGGCGCGAACTTCGTCGCCGGACATCCGATGGCCGGCTGGCACGAGGGCGGGCTGGCGAATGCGCACCACGTCGTGCTGGAAGGCGCGCCGTGGTTCGTCGACGGGCACGACGATCGGGTGGTCGAGGAGCTGATTCGCGCATGCGGTGCGCATTCGGTTCGTGTCACAGCCGAGGAGCACGATGCCGCGGTCGCGCTGACGAGCCACCTGCCGCAGGTGCTCTCGACCGCGCTCTACGCCTACCTCGGCGATAAGCCCGAAGTGGCGAAGTTCGCGGGCAGCGGCCTGCGGTCGTTCCGGCTCGCGGCGAGCGACGGCGAGATGTGGCATTCCGTGCTCGCCGCGAACCGCGACAATCTCCGCCCGCACGCGGACGCGGTCGCACGGCTCGTGCAGGCGATCATCGAGGGCGACGAGCCCGAAGCGTTCGCCCGAGCACGAACGCTGTGGCGAGCGCTGACGGAATCAGCGACCAGTAAAACGAGCGCGGACGGTACCTGACCGTGACGTCGTGCTCGCCCGGCGGGACCATGAACGCGACAAACGGTCCGTCGGCCTCGAACATGCGGAAGCTCCCCGCGGTCCAGCCGGGATAGCTGGAGATGCTGCTGGCGATCAGCGCATGCTGCCGCGCGCGGATGTGCAGGCGGTATTCGGTGTTCGAGTCGCGAGTAATCTTCACCTCGGCCGCGTCGGAGTAGAAGCGCTCGCGCACACCGGGGTTCTCGACGACGCGCCCGTCGGCGGTGACGACGTACTTCACGTTCAGGCGGTCCAGCAGCGGCGACTCGGGGTCCTGCCACTTTGCGTAGTAGTCCGCCGGGTTCCAGCCGGCGTTCTTCGCCAGGTACTCAACGTAGCGCGTGGACGCCATCGGGTCGTGCACGCGCACATCCTCGAGACCGAACAGCGCGTTCGTGCCCGGGTAGACCTGGCCACCCATCCCCACGAAGCGATGCAGACCGTTGAGCTGCTCGAGCTTCGCGATGAGCGGCAGGCGCGGGTTCAGCTCGCGCGCCGGCAGGGTCGGGTTCCATCGTGTCATCGTCAGCGACAACTCGATGAACGTGAGCGCGCCCGCGACGACGAGCAGCTCGCGGCGGACCGCGGCGAGGACGATCGCGACGAGGACGCCGATGCTGGGAACGAATGACAGCAGCGCGGTCACGCGCTGCTGTTCGGACGGGAACCACGTCGTGCGCATGAGCCAGAGCATCATGCCCGCGACGGCGAGCGCACCTGCGACGAGCGGGCCCGCGCCCTCGCGCTTCGTGCGATCGATCACCGGCGCAATGAGGATGCTCGCGAACCAGCAAATGCCGAGGCGCATGCGCATCGCCGGCGCGAGCCCGGCGATCGCGTGGAAGCCCTCGGTCAGCCAACGCCAGTTCAGGACGATTCCGAAGCAGAGGACCGCGCCAAGGACGTAGAGCGTCTCGATGCTGCGCCACTCGCGCCTGCGGACCACGAAGATCGCGGCGGCCACGATCGACGCGAGGGCGAACACGCCCGCGAAGCCGCAGACCGACTCCAGCACCGCCGGCCCCCACGCCTGCACGACCGGCACCTCGCCGAAGAAGCGCGGCGAGAGCAGGAGCGTGGCCGAGGGCTTGTCGGAGAACGGCGTGGCGATGTTGCGCGGGGCGCCCATCTCCACGAAACGCTGCGAGCGCGTGACGGCCTCGGCGAACGGGACGAGGTACGGCGCGGCGATGCAGGCGGCCAGCGCGCACGCCGCGACGACGCGGAGCAGGCCGCGGACGTTCGCGATCCAGAGGCCGTGCAGTGCGGCGATCAGGCCGAGGTTGTAGACCGTTTCGGGATGGCCGGAGACGACGGTGACGACGAAGACGAAGATCGGAAACGCGAACGCTTTCCCCTCAATCAGCAGCTCGATCGCGAGGGTCACACCCGGCAGCAGCGCCGCCGCCGTCGCGATCGGGAACTGCAGCCACACCAGCATCCACGTCGAGAAGCCGTACGCGATCGCGGCGATCGTCGACGCGGGCAGCGACCAGCGTCGCCGGCAGAACAGGTACGTCAGCACGAGCGCGAGCAGCAGCTTCAGCGCGGCCTGCGCGGTAATCGCGTAGCCGATCGGCAAAGGCAGCGTGAGCAGGACGAACGGCGAGAACGGCGTGCTCTGGCCATTTGCCATCAATGGATAGCCGCAGCCGGCCGAGGCGTTCCACAGCGGGACCTCGCCGCGGCGCCACGACTCGCGCACCTGGTGCATCCACGGCACAATCTGCATCGGCACGTCGTGCAGGTTCAGGTTCGACACCTCGAACTTCGTGACCGGCGGCTGGATCGTCGTCCACGGCTCGACAAGCTTGAGCACGTCCGCCGGCACGATCACGACTTGCTGCGTCAGCGGCCGCCACAGGAACCCGAACACGAGGACGAAGAACAACGCCGCAACGCGCAGCGGCAGATCCGCACCGCGGCGGCGGGCGAGCGCGACGCCCAGGATGTAGAGGAGGCTGACGAGCAGCCAGGAGAGGTTCACGTCCGGATCATAGAGTCGCAAAGACGCAAAGTCTCAAGGTCGCAAAGGGTTCGAAGGCCTTTGAGACTTTGAGACTTTGCGCCTTTGCGACTCCGTTATAGTCCGCCGCCGTGTTCAACCCGACCTGGCTCTATACGGGGGCGGTGTACGCGGGCGCGGTGTGGCTGGCGCGGCGCGGCGGGATCGATCTCCCGCGGCGGGTGGCGGTCTTCTTCTACGCCCTCGTCTTCGTCTTCTTCTACCCGGTCCTGACCCAGGACAAGGTGAACACGTCCGTCGACTACCTGGGCACGCTGCCGCCGTGGGAGTACACGGTGCCCGAGGGGTTTCACGCGGGGAACGTGCAACTGAACGACCTCGCGCTGCAGATCGTGCCCTGGGCGCACCAGGTGCGGGAGGGCTGGCGCTCGCTGCACGCGCCGCTGTGGAACAACTTTTCGGGCGCGGGCTATCCGCTGCTCGCGAGCGCGCAGAGCTCCGCGCTCTCCCCGCTCCGCATCCTCGGCCTGCCGCTCTCGCTGGCGCACGCGCTGTCGTTCGAGGCGGCGATGAAGGTGCTGATCGCGCTAACGTTCACCTTCCTCTGGTGCCGCCGCCGCGGCTACTCCGAGCTTGCCTCCGCCGCGGGCGGCGTCGCGTTCGGGTTCTCGACGTTCCTCATGGTCTGGCTGCACTTCCCGCTGATCACCACCGCGTGCCTCGTGCCAGCTGTGTTCTACGTCCTCGACCTCCTCGCCGAGCGCGTGACGTACGCGCGCTTCGTGGCGCTCGCCGTCATCGGCGCGGCGATGCTGTTCGGCGGACATCCGGAAACGATCGCGCACACGGCGTTCCTCGCCACGCTGTATGTACTTTGGGTTGTCGGTTGGCGGTTGGCGGTTGGCAGGAGCTCGACGGACCAGGCCTCCCCCGCCAACCGCCAACCGTCAACCGCCAACTTCCTGCTCGCTATCGCCGGCGCCGCGGTCGTGACCGTCCTCCTTGCCGCGCCGTTCCTTGCGCCTTTCGCCGAGGCGGTGACGAAGTCGAAGCGGTACCAGGAGCTGGAGACGCGGACGGACGAGGCGGCGACGATGGCGTACACGGACTGGCCGGCCGCGATCCTGCTGTTCTCGCCGCAGTTCCACGGGGCGATGCCGCGCGAGGCGTGGGGCCCGGCGCACGCGGAGTCGATCTCCGGCTTTGCCGGCATCCTCGGCATCGCGGGCTGGCTGGCGACGCTGGTACACGTGGTGCGCACACGGAAGTGGCGGTCGCACGAGGCGTTCTTCGTTCTCGCAGCGGTCGTGGCGGTCGCGGTGATCTTCGACTGGCCGGGGTTCGGCGACTTGTTCCACGCGGTGTTCCGGCTCGCGGCGAACATGCGCGTGCGGCTGCTGCTCGTACTGATCATGGCAATGCTGACGGCGTGCGCGGTGGACCTCATTACACGCGATCGCAGCAGCGTCCTCATTGGTGTCGGCGGTGCCGGGGCGTTGCTGCTCGTGGCGTACCTCACGAGCAACTTCTGGACGCCGCACCAACGGGAGACCGCGATCTTCGCGATGATCCCGAGCGTGGCCGTGCTCCTGATCGCCTTATGGAGTGCGGCGGCAAGGCCGCCGCTTTCGTACGCGGCGACGCTGCTCGTGCTCGTCGCAATCACCGCCGAGCTCTGGCTCCCCACCCGCGACTGGAACCCCGTCGTCTCCTCCGACTGGATGTACCCGAAGACCCCCATGCTCCGCGCCCTCGACGACCTCACCAAGGACGTTCCGAAGAACGCCCCCTACCGCATCGTGGCCAACGCCGCCACGTTCTTCCCCAACGTCTCCGCCGTCTACGGCTATGAGGACGTACGCGCGCACGACCCCATGGCGAACGGCCGCTACATCGGCCTCCTCTCCCACGTTCTGGACTACGACCCGACCGAGTACTTCGCCCGCTGGCCGGACTGGGAGCACCCGCTGCTGGACTACCTCAACGTGCGCTACGTGCTCACGTCCGCGGGCGGCCAGCTGCCGCCCCGCTTCCAGATGCGCTACGACGGGACGGACGGGAGGGTGTTCGAGAACACGGAGGTGCGCCCGCGATTCTTCGCCGTACGCAACGTGATCATCGAGTTCAACGACGCGCTGTATGCCGAGCGGCTGAAGGAGCCTCGCGACTGGGCCCAGACCGCCCTCCTCGACGAGCTGAAGCTGGAGTCGCCGCAGCAGCGCGACGACTTCTTCCGGCCGCGCCCGGCTGACGCGCCCGCGGCGACGACGGAGATCCGCGAAGCCACACCCACGGACTACCGCCTGCACATCCGCGCGCCGCGCTGGTCGCTCATCGTCAGCAGCGTGCCGTGGTGGCCGGGCTGGAAGGTGGAGCGCAACGGAGCCCCCGTACTACCCATCCGTGTGAACGGCGCCTTTCTCGGCTTCGCCGTCCCGCCCGGGGAGCTCGACGTCCGCGTCTGGTACGACCCGTGGACGTTCCGCCTCGGCGCCATCATCGCGGCCGCGACGATCGCCGCCCTCGTTGCGTATCGTGTGCGGCGCAAACCATGAACTGGACCTGGATCTACATCGGCGTGTTGTACGCGGGCGCGGTGGCGCTGGCGCGGCGCTGCGGCGTCGACCTCCCGAAGAAGGCCGCGCTCTTCTTCTACCTGCTGGTGCTGGTCTTCTTCTTCAAGCCCCTGACCCAGCACTACGTCAACACCCACGATGACCACTTGGGCACGCTGCCGCCCTGGACCTTCACATCCTCGATTCACGAGCCGATCAACCACGAGATGAACGACATCCCGCTGCAGCACACGCCGTGGGGTGTCCAGGTGCGCGAGAGCTGGAAGGCGCTGCGGGTCCCGTTGTGGAACCACCTCGACGGCGCGGGCTATCCGCTCCTCGCCAACGGCCAGAGCCAGGCCCTCTCGCCGATCCGGCTCGCCGCGCTCCCCGTGCCGACGACGTACTTCATGGCGGCCGAAGCCGCGATGAAGATCCTGATCGCGCTGACGTTCACGTTCCTGTTCTGCCGCGGGCGCGGCTACTCGGAGCTCGCCAGCGTCATCGGCGCGGTCATCTTCGGCTTCGGCGGCTTCCTCCACATCTGGCTGCACTTCCCGCACGTCACCGCGGCGTGCTGGGCGCCGGCGGTCCTCTACCTGATCGACCGGATCGCGGAGAAACGCACGTTCGGACGCTTCGCCGCCGCGGCCCTGGTCTGGACGGCCATCCTCTTCGGCGGGCACCCGGAGACGGCGTCGCACATCTTCTTCCTCTCGCTGCTGTACCTGGCCTGGATCGTCTTCGTCGAGAAACGCACGAATCTCCGCATCTTCCTCACCCTCGGCGGGGCCATGGCGATCGCGGCGATGCTGTCCGCACCGTTCCTGCTGCCGTTCCTGGAGGCGATGCCGAAATCGCAGCGCTACGCACAGATCCAGGCCGACCCGCTCACGGTCGAGGGCCAGCCGTACATCGACGCGCAGTCGATGATCGTGCTGTTCCAGGCCCATTACTTCGGCGAGGTGCCGTACGAAGTTGCTTGGGGGCCCGGCGAGGCCGAGCCCATCGGCGGCTTCGCGGGCGTCCTCGGCATCGCGGCCTGCTTCGGCCTCCTCGCGTCGGTGATCCGGCGCCGGGACTGGCGCTCGCCGGAGCTCTTCTTCGTCATCGCAACAGTCATTGTGATCGGCGTGATCAACGGCTGGCCGCTGATCGGGAAGGTCATCCACGCGGTGCTGCCCGTGGTCGCGCACGCACGGTTCCGGATGCTGTTCGTGCTGCTGATGGGCATCCAGGTCGCGGCGGCGATCGACCGCACGCAGCGCGGCGAACGCCTGCCGCTCCTCGTCGGGGGAACGATCGTCATGGCGATGCTGGCGGCGCTGCTCGCGCTCAAGGTCCATCCGAACGAGCACTACCGGCTGGTGTCGATCCTGACGGTGATCCGCAGCGCGGGGGTGGCCGCCCTCGCCGTCCTGTTCGCGCTCGTGCGCCGCAGGTCCGTGCTGTTTGCGCTGCTCGCGGCGGTGATCTTCGAGCTCTGGTCCGTCACGCGCGGCTGGAACCCGGTCTTTCCCGCGGACATGATGTACCGGCGGACGCCGTTCACCGCGAAGCTCGAGGAACTGCGCGACGCGGCGCCGAAGGACGCGCCGTTCCGCATCGCCGGCGTCGAAGCGATGCTCTTTCCCAACACGAACGCGGTGTTCGGCCTCGAGGACATCCGCGTCCACGATCCGATGGCCTACGACCGCTACATGGGCTTCCTCAGCCTCACCGCCGGCTACGAGACCGGCGTCGGCGTCTACTACGCGTGGTTCAAGAGCTCCGACGCGCCGGTGCTCGACTTCCTCAACGTGCGCTACCTGCTGCAGAACCCCAACGTCCCCAAGCCCGACCTCGGGCGCTGGACGCCGGTCTATGAGTCGAAGGAAGGGCGGATCTACGAGAACCGCCGCGTCCTCCCGCGCTTCTACGCCGTGCGCAACGTGATCCTCGAGTTCCGCAACGACGAGTTCTTCGGCAAGTTGCGCACGCACACCGATTGGGCGCAGACGGCCCTCCTGGACGAGCTGAAGCTCGAGTCCGAGCAGGAGCGCAGCGACTTCTTCGATCCCCGTCCGGCGAATGCGCCTCTCGCGACCGCGCGCATCGTGTCCGCGGAGCCGACCTCGTACCGCGTCCATGTGAGCGCACCCCGCTGGTCGCTCGTCGTCAGCAGCATCCCCTGGTGGCCCGGATGGAAGGTCGTCCGCAACGGAGAGACGGTGAAGCCCATCCGCGTGAACGGCACCTTCCTCGGCATCGCCGTCCCGCCGGGCGAGAACGACGTGCGGGTGGTTTACTCGCCGTGGACGTGGTGGGCGGGCTGCGCGCTTGCCGCTTTGGGGGTGCTGGCTCTCATCGGAACTTACGCGAGAGACGCTCGCGCGAGAAGGTATCCACCCGCGCCAGCGACGGCGTGAGCACTTCGCGCTGCTTCTCCACGAGCTGGGCGATGCCCGACTTGGCGAAGGACAGCATCGTCTGCATCTCCTCGTCGCTGAACGTGCCGCCTTCCGCCGTGCCCTGCAGCTCGACAAAGCGGCCCTTGTCCGTAGCCACGATGTTCATGTCGACGCCCGCTTTCGAATCCTCGGCATAGTTCAGATCGAGCGCCGCAGCGCCGTTGATGATGCCGACGGAGACGGCGGCGATGAAGTCGACCACCGGCCACGAGGCCAGCGTGCCGCCGGTGTAGAGGTTCGCCAGCGCGAGGACCAGCGCGACGTACGAGCCGGTGATGGACGCCGTGCGCGTGCCGCCGTCGGCCTGGATGACGTCGCAATCGATCCAGATCGTGCGCTCACCGAGCAGCTCGGGATTCACGGCGGCACGGAGGGAGCGCCCGATGAGTCGCTGGATCTCCATCGTCCGCCCGCCCTGCTTACCCTTCGCGGCCTCGCGGTCGGTGCGCTCCGTCGTCGCGCGCGGGAGCATGCCGTACTCCGCCGTGATCCAGCCCTTGCCGGTGCGGTAGAGGAACGGCGGCACCTTCTCCTGCACCGAGGCCGTGCAGCAGACGCGGGTGTCCCCCACCTCGATCAGCACCGAGCCTTCCGCGTGCTTGATGAAATTCGGTCGGATCACGACGGGGCGCAGCTCGTCGGCGGCGCGCCCGTCGACTCTGGTCTTCTCGCTCAAACAGTCACTCTCGTTTCTTCGAACACCTGGCCCTTGGGCACCACGACGATCCCCGAGTCGGTCACCGAGAACCGCTGCCGGTCCGCCTCGGGATCGTAGCCGATGACCGTGCCCGGCGGCAGTTTCACGCCCTTGTCGATGATGGCCCGGCGGATCTTCGAGTGGCGTCCGACCTCCACGCCGTCCATGAGAATGGACTCGTCGATGTCGGTGTAGGAGTTGATGCGCACGCGCGGATGAAGGACGCAGCGGTTGATCGTGCCGCCGGAGATGATCGAGCCGTCCGACACGAGCGAGTCGGTGGCGATGCCGATGCGCGCCGACCTGGAGTCGGCGAACACGAACTTCGCCGGCGGCTGGTGCAGCGGCGCCGAGACAATCGGCCACATTTGATTGTAGAGGTTGAACTGCGGCGTCACCGAGACGAGGTCCAGCGCCGCCGAGAAATACGAGTCGATCGTGCCCACGTCCCGCCAGTAGCCCTGGTTGTGCGCGTCCTCGCCGGGGATGTAGTTCGTGCCGAAGTCGTACGCGTACACTTTCATGCGAGGGTACATCTCCGGGATGATCTCCTTGCCGAAGTCGATGCCCGCGTTCCGCAGCGCGTTCCGCTGCAGCACGTCGATCAGCAGGTTCGCCTTGAAGATGTAGTTCCCCATCGACGCCAGGATCATGTCCGGCCGGTCCGGGATCGTCTTCACCCCTTCCTTCGGCTTCTCGACGAACCCCGTCACCCGGTAGTCCGCGTCGATCTCCACCACCCCGAAGTGCTGCGCCTCCGCCATCGGGACGGGAATCGTGGCGATGGTCAGGTCCGCATCGTTGTTGATGTGCTCCTGCAGCATCTGGTTCACATCCATCTTGTAGATGTGGTCCCCACCGAACACGCACACGTACTCCGGCCGCTCGTCGAAGATCAGCTCCAGGTTCTGGAACACCGCGTCCGCCGTCCCGCGGAACCAGAACGGCCCCCGCCGCATCTGGGCGGGGACGATGTCCACGTACTGCCCGATCTCCGGCACCAGCCGCCACGTCCGCGTGATGTGCTCGATCAGCGAGTTCGACTTGAACTGCGTGAGCACCTTGATCTTGAAGAAGCCCGAGTTGATGAAGTTGTTGATGACGAAGTCGATGATCCGATAGCGCCCGCCGAAGGGGACGGCAGGCTTGGCGCGGTCCTTCGTGAGCGGGAAGAGGCGTTCCCCCTGCCCGCCGGCCAGGATCATCGTGAGAACGTTTCTGCGCGCGAGCGATCCGTACATGCGTTTGCCGTCGTGTGCGAGATTCTTTCCAAGATCACGGCAGTACGCAAGACAAAGAGCGCAGGGCGCAGAGGCAGAGCGCACGAGAACCGTGTCGTTTTCTCTTCTGCCCTCTACCCTCTGCCCTCTGCGCTCTATACTGCGCGGCGGCATGGCCGAGAAGGACTACTACGAGATCCTGGGCGTGAAGAAGACGGCCTCGGAGGCCGAGATGAAGAAGGCCTACCGGGACCTCGCGAAGAAGTACCACCCCGACAAGAACAAGGGGAACAAGGAAGCGGAGAACAGGTTCAAGGAGATCTCCGAGGCCTACGCCGTGCTGTCGGACAAGGAGAAGCGCGAGCAGTACGACCGGCTGGGGCGCGAGGCGTTCGGTCCGGGCGGGGCGAACCCGTTCGCGGGGTTCGACTTCTCGGAGTTCATGGGCGGCGGCGGGCGGGGGCGCAAGGCGGCGGGCGGCGGCGGACGCCGCTCGGGGACGATCGACTTCACGGACATCTTCGGAGACCTGTTCGGCGGCGGGCGGGGGGGCGGGGGATTCGAGGCCGCGCCGGAGCCGGAGATGCAGGCCGAGGTGACGATCGAGTTCCGGGATGCCATCCTGGGGAGCACGATCGGGCTGCAGGTCAACGGCGAGTCGATCAAGGTCAAGATCCCGGAGGGCATCCGGGACGGGCAGAAGATCCGCGTGCCGCGCAGGGGGCAGGCGATTCAACTGACGGTCCACGTGCGGCCGCACCCCTACTTCGAGCGGCGCGGCGACGACATCTACATCGACCTGCCGGTCACGGTGGGCGAGGCGGTCCGGGGCGCGGATGTGGACGCGCCGACGATCCACGGCCCGGTGCGCATGCGCATCCCGGCCGGAACGCAGGGCGGGCGGGTCATGCGCCTGTCCGGCAAAGGCGTGAAGAAAAAGAGCGGCGCGGGAGATCATTACTCGCGCATCGTGATCATGGTTCCGGCGAGCGCGCCGGATGACGCCGTCGAGGCGATCGAACAGGCCTATGGCGAAAGTCCCCGGGCGAATCTGAGAGCGACACTTTAGATGCAGATCCAACTCCTCCGTGCCGACATCACCTCCCTCAAGGTAGACGCCATCGTCGCCCCGAGCTCGCCGTCCACGCTTGCCCAGAACGGGCGCGCGACCGTGGTCACGGGCGGCAACCTCCTCGCGCGCTTCGTCATCGAAGTTCCGGTGCCGGACGCGGCCGACGAGGACGCCGACGCGCGCATGCGCGACGCCACCCGCGACGCGCTGGAACGCGCGGACGAGCTCGCGGTCGCCGTCATCGGCATCCCCGTCATCGGCAAGCAGTCCCTCGGCCTCGACCGTGTCGCGCGGCTCATGCTCCGCGCGGCCATCGACTACCGCGCCCGCGCACGTTCCCTGCACCGCGCGGTCTTCTGTCTCTTCGGAGCAGAGGAGTACGCGGCCTTCGACCGCGCGCTGAAGGAGCTCGAGGGTTGAACGAGATTTACGTCATTGGGGACTCGCACATCGGCCTGGGAGACGGAAACGAAAAGCCGGTGAACGCGTGGCTCGACCGCCTGGCGGCGCTGAAGCCGCGGGCGCTGTACCTCAACGGCGACCTCTTTCATTACCTCATCGCCCACGACAAGTTCCGCACGGCCTCGGTCGACAAGGTCATGGCCAAGTTCCGCGAGCTGCGCGACAGCGGCATCGGCATCCACTACGTGGAGGGCAACCGCGACTTCTTCCTCAAGGGCTCGTTCGTCGAGGACGCGGTGACGGACATCGCCCTGGAGCTTTCCAGCACAGTGGGATCCGAAGCTTGGAATTCACGTGACTTGAAGTCGCGG
>JADMIO010826353.1_pt1 | contig 68250 bp, 77 predicted proteins | sample 8958161 | NCBI WGS metagenome assembly JADMIO01 (sample SAMN16585339, study PRJNA669376) | soil metagenome | isolation source: Crop rotation soil | place: USA: Cullars Rotation, Alabama | collected 2011 | reverse complement strand
GCCGCGACTTCAAGTCACGTGAATTCCAAGCTTCGGATCCCACTGTGCTGGAAAGTCGTAGCAGCTGTCCGCGTATCCGTAAGACGGATAGGAGTAACCATAGCTCGGATAACCGTAGCCGTAACCATACCCTGAACTCGGATATCCATAACCGTAGCCGTAACCGCCGCGATAAGCGCCGATGTAGCCACCGGGGTAACCGCCGTAAACGCCGCGGCGAAAGCCTACGCTACCACCGGCAACTACGCCGCCGTTAGGACCGCGAGCCACAAAGCCGCGACCGTAAGCGCCGCCGCCGCCGTACCAGCCCCAAGCATTTTCAGTGGTGTTACGATCTAATTCGTTGGTGGCGTCGAAGGGAATTCCTTTAACTTCTTTGTTAAGAGCAACCTGAGCGAACTTCATTCCTGCAGGCACTTTTTCGCCTTTGGCGAGAGCTTTAGAAAGCGGCAAGATTGCGACTTTTGAAGCGTCAGCTTTGCTGCGCTTGACGACGATCATTTCAGGACGCGGTACTGCGGCCTGTGCTTTCGGCGCTGCCGCCGACATATCTTCATTATCGAGCTCGTTCGCGAACGTGTTTGCCGACGCGATCACGGCTACAGCGAAAATTAGATGTTTCATGGGGGGACCTCCTTTTAGTTCCTTGTGTGGTGGCGTAACACCGCGCGCCGACTGGTGCAAACGTTTGAAACACTTAGGGAAAGATTTCCCTTATCCGTACTCAATATGGCTAGTTTATTTGTTTAGATGGATGAGTTCTGCCGCGGCGCTTGTTCTTGGTACTTTCGAAAATGAACAATAGAATGATTACATAACAGCAGCTCACAATGAATTGGTCGCATCGTAGAGCCGGATTAGGCGCTGCAATTGCATCTTCCTCTCAATATTCGGAGGACAGCATGCCCAACAATATCAAACCCCATGGACAGATTCATCAGCACGGCCACAACAATGCCGACATCAGCCGGATCGCGCCAGAGACGGCTCCGCGCGATGATATAAGGACAGCCTTTTCCGGTGATGAAAATCGCGGGCCGGCTCGTCAGCAAAAAGCCACCGTTAAAGGTGACAGGCATCTGAAAAGCCGTCGCTTGCACGCGGACCAGAAGAAAATTCCGGTCCGTTGATTGATAAAATTAAAACCTTATGCCGGCGGATGCGCCGGTTTGTGAAGTTTCGTTCTTCGGTTCGACGAAGTAAAGGACGCGGTCGCCTGCGTTGAATGCGACCATGTCAGACTGATCGACGTTCCACGTGCGATGGTAAACTTCAAAGCGCACGGGCAGTGTGTTGATTGTGCCGTTAAAGGCGGCGAACAGTTTCAATCCGCTCCCGCTACTTTGCGAGAAATGCAGATCGGGTGCGCCCTCAGCCACATCGCTCAAGTGCGTGGTATTGCGGCCCCTAATAAAGACATCGCGCTCAAAGCCGACGGCGGCGGACATGTCTGAAGAAATCGCGTAGCGGCCTTGCAGAATAATGGGCAAATATATGTAGGACTGCTCTCTTTCGTAAGAGCCCCGTCCGTCGCCCTTATCGTTGAGATAGCGGCGGGCGAGTCCACCCGACACATCAAGCAGTGCCTCTGGTGTGACCGGAATGGTGTAACCGCCGGAGGCTTGAATAGTGTAGAAGTAATCGCTGGTGGAGTGGCTCTCCGGCCTGCCGTCCATCAACGAGCCGTCATAAGTCGGCGAGCCGAAGAAATAATCGATTCCGGCGGACAAAAACAATCCGTCGTCCTGCGGACGATACAGGCCGGCACCTTGCAAGCCGATCATGGTGCCGCTGACCTTCATCAGACCCGGCTCCTTGTACTCGTATGTCGACATCGACAGATTGGCGTGAAAAGTCAGATCGTTGGTCTTCGACTCTTCCGCGAATTGTTTGATAATACTTGTTCCCGTTTGCTGCGCGAACGCCGGACCGGCGATGAGCAAACACACCAATGCCCCTAATAATCCCCTCATTGATTTCCCCCCCGGAAATATTGGATCGCTCATCAGTAGACAGGCGAATGCAGGGTATTTTCAATGGGCGGCTGGGTGTATGTAAAAATTGGTCGAATGGGGTCGCCGATTGTGCTACGTTTCTAGGCGTTCATGGGGGCGACATGGCTTCGACGCGGGCTGTGAAACCTTAGGAGCATGCCGAGGCGCATGAGGACCTCGTAAAAACGTGCACTTACTTATTCGGCAACGAATCAGTACAACTTGCTGCCTAATTTTTTAGAGTAGCAACGACGAACCCGAGAATCGCCGATGTTCCGGGTAAGTCGCCACTTCAGTCGGACCGATCACAAGCTGTTTTCTCCAGGGCTTGTGATTTAAAAACTCTGGGGGACGGGCTTGAGGAAGTTTGTCGGTAGACGTCCTTTAGCCTAAGTCAAATTATCGACTAAGCATGAAGCGCCTGAGTGCGGATCACTTGCGGACGCGGGTTCGATTCCCGCCGCCTCCACCTGAAGTGCGCGCTAGCGCACGCACTCAGATATCTGATATCAGATATCCGATATCGGATATCTGTGGAGATATCTGAATTTTAGATATCAGCCTGATATCTGAATTGTGTGCGTGCGTGAAGGCGCTTTTGAGGTGGTGGCGAATCGCCATGATTTTTTACGACTTACTCGACATGACCCCTTTTCCAATTCGGTGAATCTTTTAAATCCGAATTCACTAATCGGTAAAGCGCACCACCAAGCGCATCGGCTTTCGAAAGCAACTGCTGATCCTTCAAATCCATAAGCTTAAAGATCGTCTGACATTCTCGCAGTGATCCGTAGGCCATATGAAAGAAATTGCGCTTTTCTTTGGCGGAGCCTTTTGCGTTTCCTTCCGACAGCGTGAGTGCAATGGACGAGGCAGCTCTTTGGAGCTGCTCCTTTAAATGTCCTTTAAACTGAACTTGCGCAGCAAGTTTGCTGAACTCAATCGCCAAATCCAATGTTCTAAAGCTCGTCATGTGTACTCCTTTGTTTGAGCCGCTAGGCCTCCATCAAAGATGAGGCCAGTGGCGAGAACAAAGGAGCTGTAGGCTGAGTTGAACATTGGTGCGAACGCCGGACAATTCGGACAAATTCCGGAATTGTAAGATTGCAATCGGATCACGATTCTATTTAATTGAAGAATCACATGGAGGAACAGATGAAAAAGTTCTTAGCGATCTACTACGGCTCCCCGGAATCCATGAACAAATGGGCCAATCTATCCGATGCAGCGAAACAGGACCGGCAAAAAGAAGGAATTAAAACTTGGGCCGGCTGGGCCGAGAAGAATTCCAAACTGATCAAAGATATTGGCAATCCATTGGGCAAAACAAAAAAAGTTGATCCTAAGGGAGTTTCGGACACAAAAAACCAGCTCACGGCCTACACCATCGTTGAAGCGGAAACCCATGAAGAAGCGGCCAAGCTTTTTCTAAAGCATCCGCACTTCGAAATATTTCCCGGCGACTCCATCGAAGTTATGGAGTGTTTGCCGATACCCAAATAACGGCCCCCGGCTCGCTATTTCGGATTGCAGCAGTTGAAGATCAGAAACTCCAATCTCTGCCAATGTATTTTTGATCGATATTTAGTGTTCATACATTGAAAAAGTGCAAAGGTTAGGCCGACAACTGATATTCCTGAGGTTGGATCGGAAGTCTAAGCCCGGATGATGGATGATTTGATGGACGCCACAAATAAGCTCTGCCAATTTCAGCGAGTTGCAGAGGTGAAATCGCCTCCATCTGGTTTGACCCGTTTTTGACCCGGATCGACTTCTGTGCAATGATTTCGCTAAATTAGTGGGGCGTAAGCAGTTCAAGAATTAAACTCACTATGTGAGCATTTATGGAAATAGCAATAGTTTATCCATCCGAAAAATATTTTGCGAGTTTTCACGAAGCACTTTGTAGTGTCGCACATGAGCGAGTTTACATCGAGATGATTGAAGCTCCTCCGCTTGAGAAAGTTAGCAGTTTTCAGAATGACCTCATTTCAAAAAATGGGCCCGTCTATTATGCAATTCAAGGCAATCGTGTAGTTGGTTGGTGTGATGTTTTTCCTTTTAACAATCCTCGACAGTCTCATCGAGGCGGATTGGGAATGGGCTTACTTCCAGAATTTAGGGGAAAAGGTATTGGAAGCAAACTTTTAAAAGCTGTATTAGACCATTCAAAGAAATTTGGTTTAGAGAAGGTTGAACTTAATGTTTACACGACAAATGAACCTGCAATCGCCCTCTACAAAAAGTTTGGTTTTGAGCAGGAAGGCTTGATTAAAAAGTACCGAAAGCTTGATGGAAAATATTTTGATTGTTTGGCTATGGGGAAGTTTTTGTGGTCTGAGTCTGAAAAATCTCGCTAAAGTGGGCAATCACCCAAGAATGAACAACACTTAACTTGAACCATTTGCCAAAGAAGAGATAAGAGGTTTCACTACATGAGGAGGAACAATCCAATGTTGCGAGCATTTCTTCTTTTTCTAACCGCGTTGATGACAGCCTCAGCGAGCGCTCAAATCACCGACAGCCTGACTCCCGCAGAAAGAGAGACCATTGCCGATCTTAAACAAAATTTAGAGATACAAAGAGACCCCAACAAAAAATTTTATCTCCTCAGCGATATCGTACGAAAATATGCTTCTGATGAAATTGGCAAAGAAATGATTGCCGATGCAAAAAACTCAGCAGAATCTCTTCTTGCTATGAGCGGCAAATTTAAAGGCGACTGGAACTATGGCAATTCGATCCATCATTCACATTTAGTACTCGGCCGGCTGCATCTTATGGAAGGTAAAGTGGAACAGGCCAAGAAAGAGCTGAAGCTGGCCGGCCAGACGCCAGGTTCGCCGCAACTAAATTCTTTTGGACCAAACATGACCCTTGCCAAAGAGCTTTTGGAAAAGGGTGAGAAGACCGCCGTCCTCGAATACTTCGACGAGTGCCTTAAATTTTGGACGATGGATCATGCAAAGACCGATGTCGCCGCCTGGAAAAAGGATATCGCGAACGGCAAAATACCGGATTTTCGAGCACATCTCGTTTACTAAAGCTTTTTAGGTGCGGGAGATTCGATCAAGAACTCTTGCACCCCCAATAGGTCAGATCGCCATATTCATGGCCTCGATAGTTGCGTTTGGCAGCTTCGACATAGGCCGAGCGTATTCGGTCAGGGGAACAAAAGCAGTCCAAGATATTCATGTGACTGGTTCCATCCTCATGCATTCCCGTAATCAGGGCATCAGCCGTCCGAATTTTATGACTCGATGTTATCTTTAAACTCGTCAATCCTGAACCGGCCTTCAATCCGCCCTCTGTCCACGCGGATTCAAGAGCGCGAATAACCGTTGTTCCTAACGCCACAATTTTTCTTCCGTCGCGTTTTGCCTTTTCCACTGCCAGCGCCGTCTGTAACGGAATATCGTACCACTCCTGAAGCGGTAGCAACTGATCCAAAGCGCTGGAGCCCGTACTCGAAATTCCGGCGCCATGAAGCAGGCCGGCGATCTTTACGCCCTTTTTCTCGAGAGCAAAAATAATTTCCCAAGTAAATGGAAAAGAAGCACTTGGCGCCTCAACTGAAATCGGTGGACCGGAAAAAATCGTCTGCTGATCCCACACTTCGAGCGGCTCTTCTAAATATGAGTATTGAATAGGCCTTCCATGCCGGTAGAGATTTTTCTTTAAATCTGAACTTTCAAACTGCACTTCAAGCAGACGCCCATAATCGGCACGCGCAACAATCAGCGACAGATCGTCTCCAAAAATGATGCGATCCCCTTCCGAAAGGCGGGGCGGTGGGTCCCGCTTTTCGGTCGGCACGCGCCAATCCCCTTTGCCAAATGAGAAGGCAAGCCATCGATCCAGCTGATCGGGATTTGGGCCTTGGAAGGCCGCTAAGCGGATCTCCACAAAATCTCCACTTTTCTCCACTCGACCGCGAAAGCTTGAGGGAAGCGTCGCTGAACGATTGACGATCAGCAAATCCCCGGGATTAAAGTCATCGACCAGTTGTTGTACGGTGGCGTGTTCAATCTGATCTTGGTTTTTAAGCGTGAGCAGCCTAGTAGCGCCACCAAACCTTTTTGAGGTTTTCGCAGGAATCATACACTCCTCCTGACCTCTAAGAAATTCTCTTCAGAAATTAAATTTAAAATCCGTTCTGCGGACTCATTCGGATCGCGCAGTTTGCTTGGATCGGCATTTGGAACAGCCGCAAAGTGCATAGGTGTGTTCATATCTCCAGGATCAATTGCTAAAAAGCGCACGCCCTGATCTTTCAGTTCCGCATCAAAAATCCGCGACAGATGATCGAGAGCTGCTTTTGAGACTCCATACGAACCCCATCTCGGATAGGCGTTGATGGCGGCATCGCTCGAAATATTTAAAACAACACCTTGGTGCTTAAGAAGCATGGACGGAAGAAGAGCCTTGGTCAGCCTGAAGACCCCAAGTAAATTGGTTTGCAAGACCTTTTCAAAATCTTCGCAGTCCGTGTCGGCCAGTAAGAGAAGCGGCGTTGCCCCCAAGTCGCTGGCCACGTTAAATAGAAAGTCGACATGACCCAAACTTGAATGTATTTGTCCCGCCAACGGATAGATCTCAGCCTTTTTCGAAACGTCGGCCGAAATTCCTATGATGCGTGGGCGAGTTTGAATCATGTCTGCAATGTTTTTTTCAGTTCTGGCGACGATCAACACATTCGCGCCGGCGCCTTCAAGTTTTAGGGCGAGTGCGCGGCCTAAGCCCGATGTCCCGCCGGTGATCACAACGTTCTTATTTTTCCAAAAATCAAAATTCATATTAACTCCTCATTCGAGACCCATTGGTCTTGCCTCTTATATACGGCTTATTGGGCGATAAATTGACTGTTTGGGCAATATATTGACTTAAGGTCATTGGATGGGCAGAGTGAGCGCATGGATCAAACCGCTGCCTATTTGGCGCAAAATATTGCTCAGCTCAGAACAAAAAGAGGTATGAGCCAACTTCAGTTGGCTCGTCAGGCGGGAATCCCCCGATCAACTCTTACGAATATTGAATCCGGCGCCGGCAATCCGTCACTCAACAATTTAATCAAAATTTCGCTCGCCCTCAGTGTTGGAGTTGAAGAATTGCTATCGCGTCCGCGTAGAGACTCCCAATTGATTCGCAAAGATGAGATTCAAATTTTAAATCGAAGCCAGGGACGAGTCCGGCTGCACAAACTTTTGCCCGACAAAATCAAAGGTATTGAAATTGATCGCATGGAGATGGACCCTGAAGCCACCATGGGCGGGCACCCCCATCTTGAGGGCACCAAGGAATATCTTACGGTATTGCAAGGTGAAATGCTGGTGCACATTGCGGGCGAGAAATTCCAGGTTAAGCAAGGGGATGTGCTCGCGTTTGCAGGCAATCAGCCTCATTCCTATCAAAATGTTCGCAGGTCAGAGGCTATCGCGATGAGTATAGTTATACCGGTGCCTGTGTTCTTGTAGATTTTTGGTTTTAAGAAATCCCAATAATCTCATAATCGAAAACCCGGGCATTGATGGCCAGCTCAAACCCATCGCCGGTGGTTTTGCCCATAAGAGCATCGCCGACAGTGGACTCAGGCGTAATAATGTTAATCTCGCGATCATCCATAACCACTTTCGAACCGCCGGCGCCCGGAAGCAGAAAAAAAGTTTTTTCTTTGTCGCCATTCACCAAGACTTTTACAAGAGCTGTCAAAGCCACTTCGTCTTCATCATGAAACTCGCGTAGCTTGATCACACTCAATTTATCGATGGCCGCCTTTAATTCCTCTGAACGCTTGGCTTGCGCTCCCGCCAAATACGAAGCTTCCAGAGCACGCGTGTCGTATTCGTTCTCTGGTCTCGACTCTTCGTTTGTGGCAGCTTCACGTGCCACATGGGCCGTGTGAATAATATCGGCCAGCGTTGATGCAAGCTGCTGCAGCAAAGATTTTAGTATAGGTAACTTACTCATAACTGTTGCGAATCATCCTGTAAATATGCGGACACACTTCGTAAGGGATCGAGCGGCGATTGGGCAACTTATATTTCGGAAGGTTTAAATCTTTATGCGTTTCAGATTCCAAGTTCAGGCCGCAATAAACCAAATGCTCAAGCACCAAAGTATCTTCTGCGTTATAGGTGTACAAAGTTTCAAGTGCATTGGGAACAGCCCGGCGGTGCAAATTCCACAAGCGAACAGCATCAAAACCATCGATGTCCATCGACGAACGCTGAGGGACTTCACGAAAACTTTGCTGGATTTTCTTTAAACCACCGCGGCGATCAAGCCGTGCCATCCAATAACGCAAATCAATATGCGGTTGCTTCAAATCAACTTTGAACTCACGGCGCAAAAAAGGCAGATCGAAAGTGCTACCATTAAACGTAACAAACAACCGCGCGTTGCGGTCAAGCTCTTTGACCAATAGCCTCTTGCGCTCATGTTGGTGCTCCAATTCAAGTTTTCCACGAAAGAGCACAGCGATCGTGGTGGACAAGCACGCCGGTGGAAAACCAAGGCCTGTGGTTTCAATATCCAGATAAGCAATATCTTCGCTTTGTGCGAGGAACGCGGGCAGCAAGCGCCACATATCCGCGCCTTTTAGGCGGCCTTGAAAATATCCGTATTCGCCGGCTTGATGCGCCGCCCGGCTTTCACTCAAGGCCTTGGCGATTTTTAACGCGCGCTTTGCGCCTAAAACATTTTCGAGGTTGTTTTCAAGATCATCCCAAGTGCGAATGCCTGACGACCAAAAATGACGTTCGGTTTCGTGACCAATTCCAGGAAGATGTACAAAGCTGTTTTCGATCATGAGCCGGTAGATTAGCCGACCTGCGCTCAGCTGGCAATTGCGTTAAAGCGTGCTGCTGGAGAATGAGAATGTCTTTTTGACGACGACCACGCCGCCTTTAGGATGCGGGAACGGAATTTCCTTTAAGACCTTGGAAACACAGTTATGCAAATCCTTATTGTTCATTTGCGACGAGACGACTTTAGTACCTCCACCCGAGCCCGACGTAGAGATCGTCCACTGCATCGTCAAATTGCCGCCGATGGACGAATCACTCAACAGCGCTTTCTCATAGCAGAACTGAAAGCGCTGGAGGTATTTGGCCAGTGCTTTTTCGATTTCGGATTCGGACATTTCGCCAGGGCCTGACAAAGACAGCGAAGGATCACCGCTCATTTGCATTTTGCCGCTGTTGTAAATCTCGCCCAGCGAGACTTTGCCCTGCACTTCATTCAAGCCCTTGCCCTTTTTCGAGCCAAAGTTTACAGCCGAAGAAACCGTGCGTGACGACTTGGTGCTGATGCGGCCGTCACCCGGCGCATCCTTTACAATCTTATCGAGCGCGTTATTGGTGGAGGACACCTCACCGCCCACCGTCGGTGTGTTGGTGAAGCGGCCTTCTTTCTGATCGTCGTAAGCTGTCGGCTCAATCGCCGTACGCTTGCTGGAGGTCGAGAGGAATTTCAGCTTTTGCACCAATTGCTGCTTGATCGCCGCTTGCTCCGCGGCTTTTTTAGCAGCCGCTTGTGCGGCGGCCTGTGCGGCGAGCACCTTGGGGTCAGGCTCCGGTGGCTTAACAGGTTCGGGCGGCGCCGGCGGCGCGGGAGTTGGTGGTGGTGGTTTGGGAATCGGCTTTACGTCCGCGATTTTCTTCGCCGCGGGCTTTGGCGGCGTCGGCCGCTTGGCGATCTTCTTTGGCTCGGGCTTCTTTTCTTTCTTGGCGACCGCTTTAGGCTTGGGTTTGTCGAGTTTAACCACTTTTTTGGGCGGCGCTGTTTTTGGTTTAGGCAATTCAACGGGTGGAGTCGGCTTGGCTTCAACGATCTTCGGCGGCTCAGGCTTTTTCTCAATCGGCTTCGGTTTTGGTTTTTCAACTATGGGTTTGATCGGCGGCAGGATAACCGGCCTTTTCAGCTGAACGTCGGCCAGCATCTTGGGTTTGGGCATTTCGGGCTGCGGCTGCATAAACATCACAAGTAGCGTCAATGCAAACAGCACGTAGAAATACGTCGCCGATTGTTTAACTCGTTGGGCTTCGCGAATTTCATCTTCAGACTCTTCCGTCTCAATCGCCGGCAAGGAGTCGGGCGTCGGGACGCAGCGGAAGCGCCACCAATGCGATCCCAAGATCAGCGCGGCACTAAAGAAATCCTCTTCACGCAACTCGGCGCTGTCGCCTTTGCGCAAAGAAACCTTTTCCGTCGCGGTCTTGATACGCAAGCCATCGACGTGAGAGCGAACAACAAAACCATTTTGACTCCGCCCATAGTTAAAGACGTCAACGCCCTCCAGACGAATGGTTTTTTGCGAGGGAACGGGCGTGAAGCGCACCATCGAATAGCGCTGGCCATAAAACTGCATCAATTGTTTGGGAGTGCCGGCAGGGTAATGGGGCGCCACCATGTGGCGCATCATATAAACCGGGTTGAGCGGCTGCATGGGAATTACGGAGACGCGCAGATTACGGCCGGCCCGGCGAGGATCGGGCAGTTCAACATTGTGAGGCTTGCCGTACTCGGGGATTTCAAAATCGATATTTTCGCCAAGCTGGACTTCGCGTGCGTCCATCTTGTTGCGAAAGCCCACGCGGTGCGGGGCTGTGCGCTCGATCACCCAGCCACCGGGTAGGTCGATTTCGGTTTCGTCAACGCCGTGCCAAAGAATGCGCCGCGAGGCTCCCCCGGTGGAAGTGGTAATTAAAAAATCCTGCGGCCTGTGCTCGCTCTGCATTCAATTCCTATTGCGGCTGAACGACAACCAATTGCAAATCTACAAATCCAGCGCCGGCAGCCGAAGCCACGACGCGTTTAATGGTCGAGTAAGGTGTACCCTCATCCGCCATCACGACCAAAGCCGAATCCAAATTCGGTTCGGGCAGCTTACGTCTTTCACGGTCTAAAACCTGAGTGATGGAAGGCGAGGCGTCTCCGCTAGCCACTTCGTCGGCGGCAAATTCAAAGTTATTGAGTTTAGTCACCGGCTTATTATCGACCAGAATGATATTCTTGCCGATCTCCACCTTCAGGGCTTCTTTGGGCACCCCTTGCGCGGCCGTTACTTCGGGTAGCGCCATGGGTGTGCTCGGCGAGATGGTGGTGAGAGAAGTCGCATAGCTTTTTAAAAGAAACACGAGCAGAATCATGAAGATGTCGGCCATCGACGTGATCTGCAGCGAGAAATCGCTGGTCATGCGTTTTTTCTTCTTCTTAAACAGCTTTTTCATTCAACCAAAACCTTTAACTGGAGATCAGGACCTTCGGCATCGCCTCTTGGATTTTGCGAATGGCTTTCACGACGTCTTTGTAAAGCACATTGGGCTCGGCCGAAACGCTGGCTTCGTTGATCGTGGGCCAGCGCTGGCGGATTTCATTCAACCGCGCCAGCAGACTTTGTTCGTCGCGCTGGCCTTGAAGGGCGGCGACCACAAACGGATATTCTTTGCCACTCTCGCCGCCGCGCACGTTCATTTTGATATCGCCGTTAGCTTGCAGTTCAAGGGACAGCACCATCGGAGGCGGCGCAAAGTTGTCGGGAGGCGGAGCTGCGGTTCCTGTCGCACTGACGCCCACATCAAGGGCCGCCAATGACAAGAACGAAGCGGTCACCAGCAAATAGGTGATCAGCACCGTAAAACAGTCGATGATGGGCGCGAGGTTAAGCTCGACGTCCTGATTGCTTTCACCACCGCCACCACCGGCCATGGTTTAGCCTCTTTTGCGCGCGGGCGCGAAGGTAGGATCTTGAGTGTTGCGCATCACCGTGGAGCTGAAATAGCGCTGGCGGAGAATGTCCATCGTGCGCAACGCCGCCTGTTCAATTTCGCTCGTCAGCTTATTGGTGCGGTTCATAAGAAAAGCGAAAGCCAACATACAAGGAATCGCAACACCCAAGCCGAGCATAGTGGCGTTCATCGCAGTCGAAATACCTTGCGCCAACAGGGCCGAGCGCTCTTGCGCATTGGCGGCTCCCACCGCTTCGAAAGACTGCACAAGACCGATGATCGTTCCGAGCAGTCCGAACAACGTCGCGACGTTGGCGATCGTGCCCAGATAAGCCGTGCGATTTTGAATGCGCTCCGTGGCCTGCGATGTGGCGATCTCAAGACCGCCGGCAATCATATCTTCGGGCTGGTGGGCGCGCATCAGACCCTCGCGCACAATGCGAGCGGCGGGCTTGCTGCGATGACGTTCGCAAAGAGCGATCGCCTCATTGATCTGATCGCGCATGATCAGGCCGCGCAGGCGCTCAAAGAAGCCGTCGACGCTGCCTATCGGGTAGCTGGCCGTGAGCGCGATAAAGCGTTCAACCGCGATGACGATGCCGATCGCACCACTGGCGAGAATCGGAAATACGTGTGAGAAATGATCAATACAGAACTTAATTAGACTTGCCATGAAAATGACCCTCTATAGAGTCATCTTCGCGCATTTCAGAGGCGCTTAGAACTCGGTCGCCTGTATTTCTGGTCGATAGTCTTTGCGCACCTTGATGAAATTGATGCCGTCTTTGCCGTTCTTAAGTACGAGCATCATCGACAGTGTGCGGGCCTGTCCGCGCACTTCCAAAGCGGCGTTTGAGTCGACACTTCCCGGACGGCGTCCGGACGGACTAGAGGTCGGGATGGCGGAAGTCAACGCGGCCTTCATGCGCTCTTGCGAAGAGGCGGCTGGTTTTTGAGCGGCCTGGTTGGCTTTTGCCGGAGCCGACGCCTGCACCTTGGCCACGGGCTTCACGGACGCCGGCGCGCGTTTGGCCGTGGCCGGCTTTTTTACCTGGCGCGCGACTTTAGGCTGCTTTCTGTCCGAAGTGACCATGCGGGCCTTTTTGGCCTCGGCGGTTAAACTAAACAAGATTAGCGGTATCATTAAGAAACTAACTCGACCCATAAACCAAACCCTCACCTAGGTTTTTCACTTCAATGACCGTGCCGGGGGCCGAGGCCGCAGGGCCGGTATAGGCGGCAACGGATTGAACACTGTCTAGACCTATGTAGGGCCGCAAAAAAGTGTCTCATATTGACCGTTTCAAAATGGGTCAGAATACTTAGATCTATATGAAGAACGCGTGCAGCCTCTCTCGGTGGTGGACCCTTTTGCTCCTGGTCGTTCAATTGCTGGCGTTGCCGCATTCGCAAGCGGCCCAGAGCAGCTTTAAAGAGCAACCGCTTGACGGCGTGACCATCGAGGCGCTTGAAACTTATCCCAATCCGCGCACCAGCTCGGTGGATTTTGGTTTAGGGATATGGCCGCTCAGCCCGTACTACAATAGTTTTAGTGTCGACGTGGCCTACAATCACCTTTTTAACAAATCCTACACGTGGGAAGTGCTGCGCGGTTCGTACTTGTACTCGATTGACAAGGGGCTGACGTCGGAATTGGCGGACAACTACAAAGTGCAGCCGAAATCGATTGAACGCCTGAACTTTATGATCTCCACCAATCTGAAATGCGTGCTGGCTTACGGGAAGTTTATTTTCTTTAAAGAGTATATCCGGTATTTCCGCGCCCATGCCGTGGCGGGCCCGGCTTTGGCGATCACCAGCGATCGTTCGCAGATCGGGGCCGACATTGGGTTAGGCGTTGAGACATTTGTGAATGAGTATTTTTCGTGGCGCTTGGATTTGCGCGATACCTTAGTCACCGTCGGCAGCACGACCAATAATTTATCTATCGGCTTAGGAACGGTCTATGCGTTCTGAGCTGGTCGCCCTTTTGGCTACCGCAGTTCTTAGTTTACCGGCCGCCCGCGCGGCGCCGGCCGCAGCTGTAAAATCCGCGGACAAAAAGCCGGCCGACAAAGAGAACACCATTAAAAAGTGGGAGGCGCCTGTACCAAAAGTGGCTGCGAGTGTGGATGATTGGAAGAAGCTTATTCCGGCGTTGATCGATCAAAAGATGTATTACGGCGCCCTCGCCGGCGCACGCAACATGCTCAATCTTTTTCAAGATCTGGGCGCTAAAGAGTTGGCCTATCAAACCATCGTGCAGTTGGTCGATTTGGGCTATCCGTTTTCGACCCGGCCATTGTTTGTGCCCGGCGATATCGAGCCGCCTCTACAAACCAAGTTTGGCCGCGATTACGTATTTTATAAGGGCTTGGCCGATATGGACAAAAAGATGCATCGCTGGGCCGACGATCAGTTTGAAAAACTCGATAAGGCCACATTCACCAAATACATCTTTTATCAGGCCATTCAGCAGTATGGTGAAGGCAAACTCGACGAGGCCATCGAGACTTTAAAGAAGGCGCTGGCGCAAACCAACGGGCCCGAGAGTTTAAGCCTGGCGCGCAAAGAAGCGCGCACGTTGGCGCGCATTTATTATGAAAAGCAGAAGTATGAGGAGTCGCTGGATATTTACCAAAACTTTTTGTTGCGGCTGAATCCGGTGACTCCGGGCGATTGGCTTGAGGCGGCCTGGAATCTTTATGGCTTGAAGCGCTACCCCGAAGCGCTGGGGCTGCTTTACAATTTAACTTCCGATGCCGAAGGTCCAACGACGCTTTTGGAGCAGCATGTTCTGCGGGCACTGATTTATCGCGAGTATTGTTCCGTGGAGAATGTGGAAAAGTTGTCGGAAAGTTTTAACCAGAAATTCGGCAAAATCATTGATGCCATTAAGCTTGGCGAACCTCTCACTCCCGATCCGATGGTTGTGCAAATCGAGCATCCCGAGACGGCCGAGTACCGTTATGCCTCCTTGTCGATTGACCGGTTGCAGGCCGAGAGCACCAATGTCAGTGCCCTGCCGCGCGCTGTGCAAGCCCTGGCGAAGTGGCTTTACTCTACGGATATCGAAATGTTGAAAGTGAAGCGCAAGTCGCTGGAAAACGATGCCATGCAGGTGCTGGCTAAACACTTGGTGATCTTGAGCGAGTCGTTGCGTTTCTTGCGCTTCGATGTGATTCGCGAAAAATATAATCCAGAGGCGGTGTTTGCTGAGGTGAAGAAACCGGATTTGCTGGTCGACAGCACGGATGAAGTTTCCTTTCGCTTGCATTGGCGGCAATGGGGCGACTTTTGGCGCGACGAGCGGTTTAAATACCGCGGCCTTTTGGAGGACCGATGCGGGCGTTGATGCTTTCCGTTTTGGTCGCATTCGCCGGTCTTACGGCAGGTGCCGAGGAAGTTCCGGAGCTTACGGACGCCCAGTTCAGCGCCAAGCTGAAAGAAATGTACTCGCGCATCGAGAAATCATCCAAGATTTTGCGTGAGCAAATCGTGCAGAATCAAAGCGCACCGTTTTTAGCGGATTTGTATTTGCAACTGGGCGATTTACTCTCGGAAAAATCGACGGCGCTTTATTACCTGCAGATGGAGCGCGACCACAACACCGGCGATAAGACGGTGGCAAGCAAAAAGTTTTCACCCGTCGTTAAGGCGCAGCTTGAAGCGATACAGATTTACGAGCAGATACTTAAAGAATTTCCCAAGTTCGATAAGACCGACAAAGTGTTGTACCGTTTGGCGACGGCGCAGAAGTCCATAGATGAGGGGCCGGCGTTCGTAAAGACCGCCGAAAAATTGATTGCCAGCTTTCCCGACACAAAAGAAACCATCCAGATTCGTTTGCTGCTCGGCCAGTACTATTACGATATGCAGGCCATGAAAGATGCCCGCCAGCAATTGGACATCGTAGCTCAATCGACCTACCCTTACGAGCGCAACGCCGCCCGCTATCGAATCGGGCTGATTTATTTGGGCGATGAGAAGCACTCCGAAGCATTGAAGCAATTTGAGCAGGTCGCCTTAGATAAAGAGCTGCAGGAAGAGCAAAATCCGATTGAGCTGTCTTTAAAGACTCGCGCGCCGAAATCGACGGTGAAACGCGAGGCGCTGATCGACTCTGTTCGCGCCTACACCGAAGTGTACAAGGACAACGCGGACCCGGTGGCCTACTATGCCAAGATCACGCCGAGCGAGACCTTGTTTCAGGAAGTGATCGAAAAGCTGTCCTTCCGCTATATATTTTTGAAGCGCTACGATGCCGCTATTCGTCTATTACGTGTGCTGAGCGAGCGGGTGGCGGACCCACAGCGCGTGATGAATATCTATCAACAGGTCCTGGTCATGATTCCGGTGTCCGACCGCCTTGATGTTCCGGTGGCCGAAATGGCCTACGTTCTGGACAAATACAACGACTGGTCCAATCATTATGCACTTCCGCCCGAAATGAAAAGGGTCACTCACGAATTTTTTGAAAAGCAAATTCGTGAACTCGGCACTCGCAGTCACGATTTGGCCAAAAAAGCCTCTGAACCGCGCAAAGGCCAGCTCTTTGAGCGCGCCCGCACTTACTACCATCTTTATTTAGGTTACTTCGGTTATGGTCCCAAGGCGGTAAAAATCGCCACCAACCTGGCCGACGTTTACTACAATCAGCGCAATTTCTTTCAGAGCGGTTCTTACTACCTGCGTGTTTTCAGCGGTGAGTTTGGCACTCCTACCCATAAAGAAGATTTGATTCAAAACGCCATCTTGTCTTTACAAAAACCGTCGGACTACGCCTACTACGAGCAGTTGCGCGCCAAGGGCATGATGGTTAAAGCGATCGACAGTTATATGGCCCTGGTGCCGGCCAAGCGTAACGATCAGCAACTGCGCTTTGCGCGCTCCAAAGCATTTTACGAACAAGGATACTATGATCGTGCCATCGATGACCTCTACAATGTGGTTAAACAATTTCCACATTCAAAAGAAGCCAAAGATGCGGTGGATTTGATTTTAAGTTACTACAACACGCGCAGCGATTTTAAAGGCCTGGCCGTTTGGTCCAAGAAATTGCAGGCTGTGGCTGGTTTGGACAGCGACGTGCAAAGGCGATTGAAGGACGTGTACAGTAAATCGCAGCTGCGGCGCCTAGAGGAACAAGTTAAAACACAAAAAGATTATGATGTCGCCGCGCAAAGTAAGAGCTACTTGGAAGCGGCACTGAGTCTTGACGATCGCGGCATGCGGTCGGTTGCCTTGCAACAGGCGTTAGGGCTAAGCAAAGCCGAACGCGACATTGATACGTTTTTGAAGACAGCCCGGACAATGGCTAAGGCCGAGAAAGATAAAAAGAAGCGCGCTGAAATTTTGAATTCGATGGCATCCGAGCTGTTGGCCATCACGCGCTTTTACGAGGCCGATAGGATTTATCAACAGATTGCCGGGGATGACTCGTTGGCTGAAGACGCGCGCGTGGCCGCCTATGAGAAGTCGGTCAAGGTTATGGCCATGCTGAGGGATTCGGATCGTTTGGCGGCGCTACTGTCCAAGCGCATGGCGAAGCAGATCAATAGTCAGACGCGCGAGTCGGCCGAGCAACAATTATTAGGTTTGGTGGATAATCCGATTGTATTGAGTTCGCCTGTGCAAAATTACCTCATAGAAAATTCGAGCGACGATCTGCTGCCCTTGTATAAGGCACAACTGCGTTTATCCAAATCCCAGCGCTCCGCCCTTTTAGCCAAGGTCAACCGCTCGTGCGCGGGCAAGAGCAACCAACCTGTATGCCAATGGATCCGCTGGAGCGAAGCGCGAACGGCAGTGCACGGGTTTGAGTCGGCCATGTCAAAGGCGCCCACTAAAATGGAGGCCATTGAGCCGGCGGCCAACAAGATGGCCGGTCTGCTTGAATTCACGCGCACCTACTCCGGAAGCGGCATCGCCCAGCTCGACTTGCTAGTGACCATGGCTAACGCCAAAATTTATTCCAGCTTCGCGGGATTCTTAGAGCGTACGGCGAAGGCCAATAAGGATTTAATGCAAATTTTAATGGCCAAGGCGCAGGAGAGCACGGACGCCGCCAAGAAGAGCGTGGCGCAATGTCAGCGGGTTTTGCAGGTTTCGAAACTTGAAAACACGAATTTGAGAAGCTTGTGTGGCGACGGCCGCACCTTGGCCTCGGTTGAGTCGACTTTAGACAACACGGCCAGGTATACATTGACGTCACCTGGGGCAGACCCGTCATCAACAGCTTTGGTTGAGCAACAAAAGCAGTTGTTTGCCAAGCGTGACGACTGGAAATCTTATTTAACCGTATCGGAAGGTTATCTGCGCGACGGCAAGTGGCATCACGCGGCGGCGGCCGCGGCCTTGGGCCGCAGTGTTTTCCCGCAGAGCGCTGAGGAGTTCAACGCGGTTATGGGTTGCGCTCTGATCCCCATGGGTATTTTGAATGAGGCCAAGTTCGTGCTCAACAAGGCGAGCGATATCAACAACCATCGCACTCAGTGCCTCGAAAAGCTGAAGGTAGCCCGATGACAAAGGTATGCGCCGCATTGCTCTTAGCGTTTTGCACGTTCGCGGCACAGGCGCAAATCGCCGAAACCCCGCCGGCAAAAAAAGAAGTGGTCGCCGAGAGCCAATTTTTGGGCGCCTATCCCAGCTTAAAGGACTATTTGTTTCGTGAGCCGAAATCCGGATTTTACTTAGGCCTTGGCGTCAGTCCGGTGGCGGTTTTGGGTGAGCGCATGATGTTCACCGCCAATTTTTTTGAACTGCACTGGATCAAAGACAATTGGGATATCGAATGGCTAAAGGCCTCCTACGGATTTACCCGCGCGCAGACCTCGCGTTTGCAGTCGTCCCACTTCACCTTGCGGGCGGCGCCTAAATACCGCTTATTTGGCCAGGTCAGCCTCGGGCCACTGCTGGGCTATGAGTCCGTGACTTTCCCCGGCGTGAAGGCCGTGATCTATAACAACGGTTTAAACACCGACCGGCAGCCCTTCTCGAACCGCGGCTGGATCTACGGCGCTGTGTGCAGCCAAAATATCGTTACGGAAAAGGGCTACGTCTTTAAACTCAATGAATCGGTTTACCGCGAAACCTATTCGACGGATCGAACGCCGAACAATTGGAAGTATGTTTTTATGGATTCTGATTTGCAGGCGGATCGCAAGAAGATCGAAGCGGCATTGGTGTATATGATCGAGGTTAGCTTCCTCTTTTAGAATGACGAACGCCCGCGGGGGGAATCCGCGGGTCATTCCATCCAAAACCTAAATTGTGAGACGCCGATCCTTATAAAGGAATCGGGACGATTCCGCCACCACCGCCGCCACCGCCGGAGCAGTTGTCAGCGATATCCGCAAAGCCGTCGAAGTCTCCTTCGATGGTCATAGAGCCGAGTGCGTTCTTCACGTTCGTGCAAACGTAATGACCCCACACTTCGACTGTGCCGTTGTAGTGGGTGCCTGATCCGCTTTGGCAGGGTGAACCGCTCACGTTAATGAGCTGGGCGCCCTGATTCGAAAGCGTACAGGTCGTGCCGCTGAATTTCAAAGCCGCGGCATTGTCACCGTCACGATCGGTTGAATAGGCGATCGACTGCAGCTTGGCATTGGCCGCGCTGATCGAGCCACCACTCGGGCTGATGCTATCGGTCAAGCCGGTCACAACCAACTTCATGCCGAAGGGTGCGCTCGAGGCAAAACCGTAATTCATCGAGGACGATAAAGTCCACTTGCCGCTGCCCGGGATGTAATCTTCCGGCTCAACAACTTTGTGGCCGCCCACGTTGGTGGCGAGGTATTCGATGCCGTTCACGCGGCGATCGTTAACCAGCGCTGAGGACACCGCCGATGTCTTACCGAAAATAAACACGTTGCCCGGCATCGAAGGCTCTGAATAATTGAGCGTCGATACCTTCTCAACGTTCACGGCGATGTTACAGGCGTCGCGCACCATCAGGCCGATGTGGCGGTTGGGTCCGACATAGTTCACGTATTCACTGCTGAAGGCCTGTGAACACGGCTTGAGTTCCGTATTGAGAATCCCTGTGCCCGTGATATCGAAGGCACAATCATACGGAGCCATGCCGTTGGCGCTTGCCACAACGCCGGCTGCGGAGAACGTATAAAGGTTGTTCGAACCGCTGACGCTGATGGCGTTGGCATTTAAGCTGTTCGCCGTAAAGGTCGGGCTCGCACAGGTTACCGAAGCCTGATAGTACTTTACCTGCGGCAACAGCCCAGGCGCCGTGGCTTCCAGCTTCACCGTGTAGTTACCCATGTCGAGGCTCAAGGTATTTGAACCCTCCTGTACGTTCATGGAAACTGTATTCTGCGACACCAAATCAATATTAGTTAAATACAGTTTGTACGTCGTCCCGGCGGGCGCATTCGTTGCCTGCAAGTTAAACGTATAGTCTGTATTTTCTTTTAGGATCAGCGAGCTAGCTGGGTTGGCGTCGGTATAAACCAACTGGCTTTGCGGATCGTAGATACTTACGGACAGGCGGGCTTGGGTATATCCCTGATTGCCCCCTGTGCCTAAACTTGACGACGAAGCGTTGTGCAAAACGCTTGGCGCCTTGGAGCACGCGCTGATTGCAACCATTGCAATCACTGCGGTGACCCTTAGATTCATTACTCTCATGTTTCCCCCTTGGCTTTGGATTTTCATTTGAAATCGCTTTCCACAAATTCGACCGTTTGGTCGGAGCTCAGGGTACGTTCAGCTTTTTTCAAAAATGGTTTATCTTGTATCGTTGAACCGTTTTGTACGACCATGATGCGGATCAGATTGTTGTCTGATGCCGAGGTCGCCACATGACCGGCCTGCAGATGATAACAAGTCACCTGCGGGGACGGCTGGCTTTCAACGGTGAGACTGATGTCGCGCGGCTCGACATTCGTCAGCGCGCGTCTCGACACCTGCACCGGTAAGCCCAATTTGATTTTTTCATAGTTTGTGATCTTGTCGCCGAACGGATCGGCCGTCGCGCTGCCGCCGCTGCCGGGAATAATCGGTAACCCGCTCTTCAATGCGAAGAGATCGGGAATCATGCTGCCGTTGCTCGAGAAAAGGCCCAGCTGGCCGCCCATCACAAACTTTTCACAATCGTTTAAGCCGTCATTGCTCGATGAGGCGAATGTGACGCGGCCGTTAGCATCGGTGACCGGCGAGTAACCGGCGCAGAAGGCATATTTGTCACGCCCGGCGGCCGCGCAACCAGGAGCATCGCAGGCGCGGCCCTTGGTGCGGAACTCGACGAAATCGCTGACACCGTTCCCGTCCGAATCGCGACTGTACAGGTTCGAGCCTTGCTTCAGTTCTTCGCTGTCGGGCAGGCCGTCGCCGTCGCTGTCGGCACGGAAGGCACCATCATCCCACCAAGTGGCATTGACGTTTTCAATAAACACGTCGACCAAATGGTTGATCACATTACGCGAAGGCGGAGCGAATTGTTGATAAAGAACGTTTTGTCCGGCCGCAAACTTAATAAATTGTCCGTTCCCGGCGGTGGCCATTTGCTGCAGCAGGCTGGAAGCCGCGACTTGCTCGGTGTCGTTGAAGTAGTAGGCCGTGCTGAGGGTGACTTGGCCGACGTACTGGCTGAGAACTACGTCGTACTTAATGTTTTTTAGTTTAGTGATCTCGGGCTCGATGTCTTTGGTGAAATCCTGTGTGTAGAGCTGTTTTACGCCGCTGACGGTTTGCAAATTGGTGGGCACGCCGTCGCTGACAAAAATAATTTGATAAACGGAACTGATCGGTGGCAAGGTCTGAGTGGCCGCCTCATTTTGCGCATCCTGCTCGATCATTGTGTAAGCCATTTGCAGGGCTTCTTGATAATCAGTGAATAATTTGTCGCGCGGCGAGGGCGTCGTGACTGTTCCATCGCCAACCCATTCTTCGCGGGCGATTTGCAGAAAAGTGGCCGTGTCAGATATAAAACCTGTCTGGCCCTGGGGCTGGCTGGCGGTGTCGTCAAAGTTGATCATGGCAAAAGACGTGATGTTGTTCGGATCGGGCTGCAGGTTGCTCACGAAGTTGACCAACGGGCCGTAGCGGCGCGTGCCACTGGCGTCGGTGTTCATAATGTCATTGGGGTTGAGCGGATCGGGGATGCCCGGCTTGTTGGATTCTGAATGATCGAGAATAAATAGGTATTTAAGTTTCTGTTTAGCGGGCGACGGCGCATTGGTGCAGAAGTGGGCTTCGACGCGGGCATAGTTGACCACGCCGAGGCTGCTCTCAAGGGCTTTCAGGTGCTCTTGTCCGCAGGCGGTCAGCGTAAGGACGGCGGGGCTGCGCTGAGAATTTGAACTAAGCGTTTCATGGGAGCACCAACTCGTGGTTAAGATAGTTGGCGCTCGTAGTCGCCCAATAATCGACGTCGATTGTTTTACCGACATAGCCGGGCTTCAAGATCATAAAGGCGGTGTAGAGCGTTTCTTGTTTATTGTCGTCGGTCTCGGTGATGTAAAACGCTATAAAATTCTGATCTCCACCGTTGAGAACGGGAATATTAGTGACCAAGAAATCCGTGCTGCCGTCGGGGAAAGTGTCCGAGCTGTATTGAAGGCTCAACACCCGGTTGGCTTGCGTGCGCGAGTCTTCATCCAGCGGCAGGCCGCGCTTACACTTATCAATATTAAGTACGCCGTCGCCCGAGGTGCTGAGGAACGCCTGATTTTTGTTCAGCGGGTTCATTCCACAGCGCAATTCCAAATAATCGGGAATGCCGTTGGCATTGCTGTCCATCAGCGAAGGATTGAGGCCCATGTAGATTTTCTGGCAATCGCGCAGGCCTAAAAATTCCAGCGGGCTGCCAGTAAGGCGTGCGTCGTTGTAAACAATCGAATCGCCGGCCTGCGTACCCATCAAGTTGGAGGCGCAGTACATCAGCGGTTGCTGGCCGATCGTGATACCCGACTCAAATAGCATCAAATCCGAAAAACCGGTGACGACAGACTCGGGAGTATCCAATTGAAAACCGTAAACCGGCTGAATCTGAGTTTTGAGCTGGTCTGTCAGACCGTCGCGGGCGGTGCTGGCCAGCAGGCGGCCGGAATCAACTTTCACGCTGAAGTTAGACACAAACAAATTCTGGAAAGTCTTGCTGCTTTTCGGTTTATAACCTTTGATTCGGATCGAAACCGTCTCGGGTGGAGTCGCAAAACTGCCTTGGTTTAATGGCTTGATCTTTTCGGGCGAGCATCCAGCCAGCAAGGTCAGCGCAGCGATGAGGGTGAGCGTGTTCAGCATTCTCATTGCAGTGGCCATACCTTCCAAGTGTTGTTGGTGATTTCAACGGCGTTATTCCAATCGTTAAAGATCACGCTGGTTTGTCCGGTCGGAATGGTCTTTGTTGCCACACGATAGAGGTAATTTTCTTTGAGCAGCTCGCTTTTTTCGACGATATCCACGCGAATGACATTGTTGTCACCCGAGCGCGGAAGATCATTGACGGTCAGTTTATAGCAATCCCGATCAGCCGTGCTGCTCAGTAGCTGCAAGTTGTACTTGCTGGGACGCGGATTCAAGATGGTGGCGATCGACGTGTCGACCGGCAGCGAATATTTTACTTTTTGATAAAGAGTGTAACCGTCCGCCAGCGGCGTATTGACGGCGGGCAAAGTGCCGGCCTGGAACGGAATGCCGTTTTTGAACTCCAACCAATCGGGAATCATATCGCCGTTCGAATCAGGATTATAAATGCCCGCCTGGTCCTGCAGCAGAATTTTCTCGCAATCGGTAAGGCCGTCGGGATCTGAGGCTTTGCTCCGGTTGCCCGTGCATACGGAGGCAGGTGAGCTTGAGCGCGCGTCCACCAGATCGCTCACACCGTCACCGTTCGAATCCCGCGCCGCCGGGTTTGTTCCGTTGGTGGTTTCTTCTTCATCGCCGATGCCGTCCATGTCGGCGTCATGATGAATTTGGCCGTCGTTTTGCCAAGCGGTCGAAGCGTTGGTGACAAACACGTCCGCGAGTTCATATTTGACTCGGCGTTTGGGCGGCTGGAAAGCGGCATAGTCGAGGCTTGAGCCGGAAAGAGCGTTGTAGGCGACGCCGTTACCAAGTCGGGCCATGTTGGCCAGCAGTGTCTTGGCGTTATTGTCGGTGTTGCCGGCGGTGTAATAATAGATCGTGAAGAAGTTTACGCTGGTCACGAATTTCGTCTCGCTCGTGAGTGACGCGAGAGCGCCGACTTTCGCCAAGATGTCGAAAGCGGACTCCTTAACGATGGCGCCGGTAATGGTCAGCACGCCATTGACGAGGGCGATACCGGTTTCGATGATGGGTGAACCGTCAGACATAAAAACGATGACGTAGCTGGAGGCGACGGGGATGCCGGGTTTCGGGCACCAGCTGCCGGGCGATGGCGAGCCGACAGCCAAAGCGGCGCAATTTTTTGCGGCTTGAATGTCGTTGCCGACGATTTTTTGCACTTCTTCAAGTGCGGCGAGGTAGCTGGTGGCGCCTGTGTCGGCGGGGCCGGTGGTGAGCGCGCCGGTGACCGGGTCGCGGCCGGCGTCTTGGACCACACGGTTGTAAAAGGCCACTGTGTCAGAAGTAAACCCGACGCCTTGAGCCGGGTAGGTTTCCGCATCGGAACTGAAGTTAACAAGAGCAAAAAATTTGGATGGATCCAGCGGGTCGTTCGGCGGCAGGTTTTTAAGGTAATTCAGCAGAGTGCCCGGAGTGGTGTCGCTGCCATATCTGAGAAGGCCTTGTGGATCGGTGCCGAGCGAAGTGTCGATTTGGATCGGCAGCGCGGGTTCGCCGCTGCCGTCGGCGGCCATCTTATAATTTTGCCGGTTGCTGCCCGAGTGATCGAGAATGATGATTGTTTTCAGAACTTGTTTTTGGTCAAAGGCCGGATCGGTGCAGAAGTTGACGGTGGCTTTGGCTGAGGGAGATGGTGTGACGGAAAGTGATTCAAGGGGCTTAAGGGTTTCGGCTTTTTGTGCGCAACCTGTTGTGAGGACGATTGCTGTAGCCAGCGCTGCGGCTAATGTTGCCGCGGTCCTCATAATGGTGATTTGTCCCTGCCCAAGCCCTAGCAAAATTCCCCCACACTCAGTCTCATTTTGAAACGCCAACTCACGCACGCGTTTCCAGCTGATAATTGTTAAAGCAAGACGCAGGCCTAGCTCAGTATTTGCGGCGTAGTGTGAGTGAGTTTGAATAGAGAAAAAAGTGGGACGTAGATTCTTTGGTCGTATGACTAACGGGTTGTCGCGCAATTTGAAACAGGTGAAAAAACCGCGTTTGTTGGCGTTTTTTTCTTTGCAAATCTTGAATTCAAGTCGTGCCGTGCTAGAACGACTCACAATGGTGAAAATCCGTCCCGCCGTGAACGAGTGGACCGTTCAACGTATGGATGAGGCAGCTCTGCGAAAGTTTGTGAATGAATAAGCTTCCTGCGATCACGGCCGCGTTTTGGGTTATGAAAATCAGCGCGACGACGCTGGGTGAAACCGGCGGTGATTGGCTATCGATGACCATGAACCTGGGTTATTTGGCAAGCACTCTGGTTTTCTTTGCCTTTCTGGTGGTCGTGTTGGGCGCGCAGCTCGCCTCACGCAAACATCATCCCTTCCTCTATTGGTCGGTCATCGTCGCAACGAGCACGGCGGGAACCACAATGTCTGATTACATGGATCGCACGTTGGAACTTGGTTACGCTAAAGGTGCGGCGATTTTGGTTACTATTCTGCTTTCACTATTGGCCGCCTGGCGAGTGACTGTTGGGAATGTCGAAGTCACCAATATCAAAACGCGAAAGGCCGAGCTTTTTTATTGGATGACAATTTTATTTTCCAACACGTTGGGTACGGCTCTGGGCGATTTTCTTTCTGATGATTCGGGTTTTGGATTTGTAGGGAGTTGGCTTTTGATCACGGGGATTTTGGTAATCATCCTTGCGCTTTATTATTTCACGCAAATCAATCGTGTTTTGTTGTTCTGGATCGCGTTTATTTTGACCCGCCCATTTGGTGCTACGTTCGGCGACGTGTTAACCAAGTCGCCCGATCAAGGTGGACTGAACTTCGGGCGAGGGTATGCGTCTTTGGTGTTGCTGGGAATTTTGGTTGTTTCGATCTGTTATTCGTATCGGCGCGCTCCGGTTTAGTCTTCGCCTGCGATAATTTTGCGAAGTCCGTCCCGGTTGGGAAGTCTGTCTCTTTCAAAAAATGCGTCGATCTGCGATTGCGTTGCTGGGTTGCGCAGAAGCACACTTCTTAAATGGTGTGCGATGTCGCTCGAAATGAGTTGGTTCGATCGGACCTGCGGGGTTGCAAGGTAGGCCAACGCATCTGGTATGGACAACGGATCGGCCTCAAATAGAGCCCGTACCCAATTTGAAGTGCCTTTGGTTTGGGCAATTTCTTGGGCGCTGGGCAGGTGACGTCTTAGCGCACTCGCCAGAACTTTAGGAATCGGCAGATTATATTTCAACAAATGCATATCCGGCCTAGCAACGATATATGAGGCTAACTGTTCAACCCAGTCGGAGTCTGCAGCGAGTATTTTCGAACCCTCACGGCTCAGCCCTAAAACCTGAACAGCCGCAATAACCCCTTCGTCACGGGAGCTATCGTGTCTGCTTCCGGTAGCGTCGGGCCGAACGTAGCTTTTCATAAATTGTGTATCGAAAAATAGCCCTTTAAATTGCGCCAAAGCATCACTCATCATCTGAGGATTATTGCCTTCGAGACCTCCCAGAGTAGTCACAACTTTTTCGACGTCATAGTCTTCGAAATAGTTGGTGTGGCGTAACATGTCTGCTAGGCGTGGCACAACCGCCAGCGCAATAGCGTGAAAGTCTTCTTTCGAATTGGCTCTGGTCATCCAGTGCAAATGACCTCGGCAGTCGCGTTGGCAGGATCTGGCCTGATCAAGTTGGGCCACGAACTTATCCATCAACTCTTTATGCCGTACCACAACCTGGCTCTGCAGATCGAGAAGGGGATCATCACCACGATCTTGGAGAGGCGGTGCCTCGCGCAGATAGGAATCAACAATCGGTCCATGCATCTCTGCTTGCTTTGCATAGAACTCCAACAATTTGACTCTCACGGATTGCAGTCCCGGATCATTTTGTGCGTTCCGTAAGATGCGCTCACCAAAAGCCTTTGAACCCGGCTTTTCACGGCTCAAAAACCAAGTGTCCCTCACCCACCCCGGCCCATAATCTTGATCAGCCCACGCGCGGGCGACATCATTCATCAACGCCGCGCCGATTTCATCGGGTACAGCATTTATTAAGCCTGCCATGACTTGCGAAGCGATTTGTCCATGCATGGCCTTGTACATTGGCTCAAGTTGGCCCGATTCGACAAAGGCATTGGCAATATGCAGAGTTAATTCCGGATCGCGCTCGGCCGCATTGGCGGCCACATAAGAAATGACTCGCCCGCCCTCTCCCGGATGAGCAGCCACGTCGGCCAAAGCCGTATCAAAGCTTGCCTCGAGTTGCTCGCGCGTAACGTGTCCAGACAGCCAGCGACGGTACATCAAATTAAGGTTGCCCTCGGCTTCTCTCTTGTCGCCACGGAGGTAGGCGACAACCTCCGTTTTACGAGAGGCTAAGGTTTCGTCACTGGCCCAGGACAAGAGCTCGAGTTCCATTTTGTTTAGGTCTTCACTCTTGGGGTAGTGGGCGTATTTGAATTTGCCGGAATTTACAGCTTGCTTGAATCGGCTGAGAAGAATTTCCCTTGCAATGGGACTTAACTTTTCCATCCGAGCCTTAAGCACTTCCAGTGATCGAAAGTCAGATGACCAATCCCAGTTACGTGCACTTTTTTCGAACAAGGATTCGGACAGCGGTCGCAGGCGAGGATCTTGCCGTATACGAGACTCGGCTTCTAGAGGCAAGTCCGTAAAGGCGAAGTGATCATCCTGCATTGCACTTTGGCAGAGCTGAAAAATAAATTCGTTAGGGGCATGATCGATATAATTCTGAACGCCTAACATATCGGGCGCGCCTCTCAGCACGGGACCGGCGATTTGTAAAAAGCGTGGCAGATTTTCTACCGTGGCAGGAAGCTTTTTTAAATACTCGCTTTGTTGGTTGCCACCATACGGCACCGGTTGATCGGTAATGTAGGGCGCGCCTTCACGATAAAATTTAACAGCAGCCTCAAAATTCGCCTTTACCGGACCGGTCGTTTCAGAAAACCTTTGTAAAGCGAATTCAATATCTTTGGATGGGTGGAGATAAACAAACTCGGCCCACTTTGAACGCTTGTCTTGCGGGATCAAACCGACAAGGCTCTCGCCGAAAAATGCATCGCCTCGCGAAAGAAAATAGCCTTTGCGCAGAAGTTCCCATTGTTGCGGGATGGAAAGGTTTTGGTGGGCCGGCTTTTCAACAAAAATGCCTCGGACCATTCCAGCAACTGAAAATTCAGCGCCGTCGGGAGCCACAAACCGGCTTTTGATGGCTTGAACTTCTTGCTGCGCCAGCTGGTAGCTTTGTTCAAAACAGTCGATGAGCTTTGCGCATTTGCCGGCGAGGCGTTGCTGGTGAGCGGCGAGTGCCAGCCATAAAACCGCGTAGTCGTTGACTTGCGAAATCTGAAACGACTTTCCGCGTACCAAGTTAGATTTCTCCAACACCGTTCTCATCATTTTCGCGTCGATGTCCGGTAAGATGCTCCTTACGGTTGCCAATATGGCGGCCACATGTGGAGAGGCGAAACTTCCGCCATCGAAGGCTTTCGAAGGAGGGGTGACACCGCTACTGTCCCAATTGGAATTGTACCTTGAAGAGAGTGTTTCAATGCTGGCGCCTGGTGAGTAATATTGCGTTTCTGGTCCGGCATGCGCAAATGAGGCGGGCGCGCCAAAGTAGGACATGGCTCCGACAATAAAAAATCCTTCGTAGCCTTTGAGTTGAGAAAAGCCAGCGTCACCTATATCATTAACCTTGCCGCTAGAATTGGCGGGTGGAACGACGATCCACTTTCCGGCTTGCAGTGCTTCTTTATAGAGTGCCAAAACGGCTGGATCTTCTATGGTCGAAAGAGAAGCATTTATTACTTTAACTTCTGGATCGCGTACGGCCGTGGCGACACTTTCCGCCAACTGTTTAGAGTTGAATCCAAAATTTCCATTCATTTGGTTTATGATCGACTCACCGGTAAGTTGACCGGTATTGTAGAATTTCGAAGGAACTGCCTTGATTTGAAGTCGGGGATTAACGCCGAATTTTGCTGATGCGGCGACGCCCGCAACACCGGTTCCATGACCCTCATTGTCGTAATCTTGCTCGGGTGAATTGGCGATGAGTTGAGCGCCGGCGTCGGGATTGTTTTGAAGTCTGAGACCTGTATCTATGATGGCCAGCCGTGATTTTTTGTAGTCCGCATTGTCTAATCGTCGGTCTTCGCGCAGAAGATCCAATCCTGTCACGTCCCACGACCAATTGTTCACAACGATCGGGAGGTCAGCGCGGCGGGCTCTAAATGTATGGGCCGCGCTAACTTGGGCCGCGCACCATTCCGTGTCGGTAACGGCCGCAGACGCGTTGGCGCCAATTAAAACCAAGAACAGGGCTTCAATAAGTTTGATTGGCATATTGGTCTGACTAAATTGCAAGCGTCAGACCAATAGGCGACTAAATTAGCGCTGTATATTCCATGATTTACGGTGGTTAAGTCCGACCGGCTTTTTGACCAGTGTATAACCGGACATTTTCCGTCGCTGCTTTAGTTCCGCTTAATCATGCAGGTTGAGGGATCACCCGATCTCTGGTCAAGAATGCACGCAGGCGGAACGCCGACAGCATCTTGCTTCCATTCGTCCTGATAGGCGGCTTTCAGCGTCGTAACAATAGTGCATTCGGCATAATCCACGGTTGGATTTGGTTGACGTGAAATCCCAGTAGATTCAGCCACCAAAATGCTGGGGATGTTCTCGTCCAAGGTAAGCATATTGGAGCTTATGTCGCCACTGACAGGGCCATTTGGATAGGCCGTTGCACTTTGTCCTCGGAAACTTCCTGTGATGATGGGCGAGTTCTTGAAAGTATATTCAGCTCCAAAATTGTCAGACAGGCCCCCGCCATGAAGGCTCAGGTTGGAGAAAGTTATTTGTAGGTCCAACGAGTGAATATCGGATCGACCGGTCAAGGTCATCACTTTGGGGAGTGAAGAGTCTTGCAGCAGGTCGAGATCAAAATGGTCGTCGGGCGTATCTGTCAAAACGAGCGGACCGTTCATGCGAGTCCATAAGCTACAGCTTAAAACAGCCGAATCATATTTTGTCTTCAAAGCATCCGGCAAAGCCATTGTCGAAATATCTTTGGGTTGTGCCGGGGGATTTTTGCCGCCGCCTTTTTCTGAACTGTTCTTCGCACAAGCTGCAATCAACAACGGCAATACAATTAAGGCAACAACTGAACGTTTCATTGGAATAGCCTCCGGCTTAAAGGTCAGACTTATCGCGCTCATTCCAATGTTGGCAAGCCTATTGATGAGCTAGCCTATTCCCCATCCCAATAATCAACAGTCATCGACTCGCGCCCCACGTAACGAAACATCTGGGGCGCACCGCCCGTCGCGGGGAATTCGGCCAGCACGCCGAATTTATTTGAATCAGGATACTCGGCGATCTCCGGCGACATCTTGGTGCTCACCGCGAGATAGCGCAGCTCCTCGTTGCCTGTGTTGATAATTTGGTGAGCGGTCTCTGGGCCGCCCGGAGGACATGCCACAATATCGCCCGCCCGCAGTGCATATTTTTCCTTCCCGATGCGCACTTCGCCCTTCCCACTTAAAACAAAAAACATTTCTTCATTCACGCGATGATTGTGGAAAGGAAACGCGCGCTTGCCCGGTGGAACAGCCGTGATATTGTACCCGAGCTTCTGCGCGCCCAAGCGGGGAGCGATCATTCCCATTTTTGAATCGAATTTTTCAGCGGCCGGGCCTTTGGCAGCAAAAGCTGATGGCCGCGGCTGAAGTTCTACTTCGTCGACATTGATGATTGGTTTACCCATGAACTAAACCTTCCGCGCGCGAGTCATAATAAAGTGCTGGCGAACATGGTTGTCGACGAAGAACTCGGTGATCAGGGTTTCGAATTCGGCGCGGAACGACTTCAGCTTAGCTGGATCATCTTTCGATGCGCTGATCAGTTTGACCAGGGGCCCGACGGTCGTCTCCATAAAATGTCTAAAGTGCTGAGGGCTTAAAGTCGGCGGAGTGATCATATCGCGCTCGAACGCCAAGTCGCGCACGCGCTCACCCAAACGCTCGCGGATCACCTTCACATCACCCCATAGCGGCGGTGGTGCAACGCCCTCTGGCGGCGGCAGATACTTGCCGGTCAAGGCAAACATTCGGCCGGTGAATAACTCCGGCGGCCAAGTTGAAAAAGCAATCGTGCCACCCGGTTTCAACACACGCAGCATTTCGGCAGTCGCTACTTCCGGGCGCGGCGCGAACATATGGCCGAACTGACTGACCACCACATCAAACTCACCGTCGGCGTAAGGCAGCGCTTCCGCATCGCCTTCGCGGAAATCAATTTCTGTACCGGTCAAACTGGCGTTCCACTTCGCCTTCTCAATCAACACCGGCGAGAGATCTAAACCCTTAACCCGAGCGCCTTTGCGAGCGGCCGTGACGGCGACCACGCCCGTTCCACAACCCACATCGAGTACGGTTTGCCCACGTTCGATTTTGGCATAATTCACCAGCTTGGCGGCCGGACCTGAAGTTAAGATCTCAACCGGCGCAAATAAAGCCCAGCCTTCCTTTTGTACGGATTTAAACTGGGTGAACGGATCATGTTGAGTTGTAGACATAAGGATCCTCCTGAGTAGAAACAGCGTGCCCCAACAAAATCAAAATAACATTCTTAAATTTGATGAAAATGAAGGAAATAAGTTTCTCGGGCCGTCGAACCGGATTACGCTACTCGACGAACTACTAATTAACCGGAGGCGCAAATGAACCAGATCAATACGTACCTTACGTTCGACGGCAACTGTGCTGAAGCTATGAAGTTCTATCAAAAATGTCTAAAGGCAGATTTAGAAATGATGCCTTTTTCTGAAATGCCCAACTCCAAAGAATTGCCCAAAGGATCTGAGAAGCGAATCATGCATGCCAGGCTGCACAAAGGCGGAGCCACATTGATGGCGTCTGACACCATGCCGGGTCATCCGTTTAAGCCGGGCAATAACTTTTCGATCAGCATCGATTGCACAACAAAAAAAGAAGTCGATGAGTTCTCAAAAGAGTTGAGCGCCGGTGGCAAAGTCACGATGGCGAATCAAGATATGTTTTGGGGCGCTTATTTTGGCATGATCACTGATAAATACGGCATCAACTGGATGTTTAATTGCGACCAGGCCAAAAAATAATTTGAAGTCTGCGTTCTTGCCGGCATTTTTAATCTTTTTTGCGGGAGCGATGGTGCCTTTGGCCGTCGCTCTCAATAACCGTGTCGGGCAGATCTTGAAAAGCCCCGTGCTCGGCGCGGCGGCCATACCGTTTGTCGGTCTGGTTTTTATCGCGCTTGTGTTTGCTCTCTTCCGGACGTCGCTTCCCAGTTGGGAAAGTCTCGCGGAAGTTCCATGGTACGCCTGGCTGGGCGGTGCGATGGTGACGCTTTATTTTATCATTATGATTTTTAACGCGCCGACCGTTGGGCTTGGCTTTGCGATTTCGCTTGTGGTGGCCGGGCAGTTGACCACCAGTATGATTATCGATCACTTTGGTTTGTTGGGGCTTCCCGTGCAGCCTTTTTCGTGGGGCCGTTTAGCCGGTGCGGTCGCAGTCGTGGCCGGAGTGGCGTTGTTGAAGTTTTTTTAGATAAGATGCAGTTCCAGAGCTCTTAATAAAAGATCAAGAGCTGTGCGATCACCCGAGATGGGGATTTCAAAAGGCCGTTTGAAATCGCGCCCGACGATATTTTCCACGGCAGAAGAATTGAGCTTTGACAAATCGCTTACAAAAACAGCCGCGCCCGTAGCCTCGGCCAACTGGCGCATTCTTGCATATCCCTGCCGGTGAAAGTTACGCAGTGACTCGTCGTCATTGACCCCGATCACCGGTGTTCCTGATTGAAGGGGACCCAAAAAGTCTATTGGTCCGCGGATGATCGCGAGATTAGCGAAGGCATTGAGCTGCGGAAGATTGCCAATCGTATTATTCAAGAGAATACGCTTGCCGCCTTGGCGCAAATCCCCAAGGGTCGTTTGGCTTAATAGACGGACCTCGGCTCCCTCATCAACGGCCCGATCAATGCCGGTAAAATTTAGATCTCTGGCATCGCTGATTATAAGCACGTCATAGGAATAAACATCTTCGATTTGCGAGAGTAATTTTTTGAAACTGGGTGATGAAAAGTCCGCCCTAAAAACATAAAGGCTTACAATTTTCAATTGCGGTGAGAGGCCAAGCTGCGCGCGCAGAGCCTTACGTGAAGGAAACGCCGAGTAAAGTGCATTGGCGGCCTTTAGCAGTGGCATGGCCAGCGAGTGGTACGACACAAGCTCTTCCCATGTTCCTGCCGGAAACCCATTGCCAGCAACATAAGGTGGATTTGAGCCCTGCCAAGGGTCGTGCAACATAAGGAACCGTGTGCTCGCGGGCATATCTGACTCTTTGTAGAGATGCACGCTTGGTTGAATGGTGTTTAGAACCTGCGCCACAAATAAGGATTGCATGCCTTCGCCGATTGCTGCCCGGTGAAATCCCATCTGAGGGTCATACCCTGTCAGCGAAAGGTTCAGGGTTTTCAAATCGCGTTGCAGGGCTGGATGGGCGTTGCGCCGTAGATATTTTTGTACGCTCGCCGGCAGCGTAAGGTCAGAAACCTTTGGCAGCTGTTCCAACAAAAGCGCGCTAGCCGGCGGAGGCGCCGATCGACCGCCCATAAACGCAGCACAAATGACAGCAAGAGCATGGTTGAACATCAATGCTCCCGATAACCGGCTAATAATCCTTCGCAGACCTGATAGCTCAGATAAACGCCGACACCGAATCCAACCACCGTAGTTGTCAGAAAGCCAATTTCGACTCCTGTATTGAGTGCATCTTGATAGCCGTTGTTAAAAGCAACTTCATCGAGCGCGACGAGGGTAAACAGATCAAGAGCGATCCCAACTCCAGAGCCCAGTAATGTGGCGAAGGGAATGATCGCAAGCGACAGTCCGACCATCTTAAATACGGTTCCCAACGGTGTGGGGCCGCCGCGGGCGTTTTCATAGCGGAAACGGAAATAGTCGTAGCTTGAGTAGCCGTAGTTCCCGCGCTCTCTTTCCTTATTCACATAGAGAGTGTAGGCATTCTGCATCTTCATTTGCTTTTCAATGTACGCATCCCTTTCGCGGCACTCGGCGCGCTCTTTTGCCTTCAATGCATTTTGTTTTTCGCGTTCGGCGCGGTCCAGCCGGGCTTGCTTCTCGCGCAGTTCCCGCTTCACTTGCCAGCGATGCGCAACATTGCTCATGGACATCAGCACATTGTGCAAAAAGCCTTTGCGTGCATTGGTTACGCGCACCGCAGCCGGCGCCGGAGGCGGGGGTTGCGCTAAAGCCGATTTGATTTGTTCCGTCACATCGTCATAAGTTTTGCCGCCGATCGGCTGAACCAGCGCCAGATCAATGGGCAACTGGTCTTTGGCGATTAGCCCTTCCTCAACTTGTTTAATGTATTTTTCCAAGGCTTCAATCAGAGCTTCGGCTTGTTCGGCCGTTACGTCGTTTTGTATCTCTTCAAGATTTTCTTGTATCGCAGGTGAAGGCTGGCCGGCCGATTGTTGGATTTCACCTAAAGTTTTAAAAAGATTGGTGAGGCGATCCGCCTGGTCTGCGGACATGGGTTGTGGTCCACTAAATTTGTTTAACTCTTCTTTAGAAAGCGTCAGAATAACGGCGGGAGGCGGCGCTTCTGGCTTTGCCGAGGCCGCTTCTGTTAACGGAACGGCCGACATCAGCACTTCGTTGGCAAAATAATTTATAACCGACAGCACCAGCAATTTTTGTTCAAGCGTTTCGGCTTTAACGTACTGTTCAGTCAGCTCATTAAATACTTTTTCTAGAGCTGCCTGAGTTTTACGGCTTAACGGTCGTTTGGCCGCTGCCAGGGCGATAGCCGGTGCGCAAAGATTGGCGGTAAAAAGAAAGGCGAAGAACAATTGCAACGTTCGTTTGAGTCGGCCCATGATACCCCTTATGTAAGAATCGAGCTGAAAGATGCAGTTTCTATGCCGCCAGTGATTTCAATATCTTAGGCGCGCGTTGCCACAAATCGTCCGCCTGGGCTAGGCGCTTTTCAGGCTCGCCCGTATGCGCGCGATGTCTTGTTGTTTTTGGCGCAGCTTTTTGATGCGCATCTGACTGTTAAAAGAAAATATGCGGATCAATGACTTGCCGACCGGGTTGCGCAGCCACTGCCAAGGCCATTGCGGATGCGCCCATTGATCAGCCGGCAAGCAATAGAGATCGTCGGCCTCGTCCTCACGTGGCGGGCAGGTTTGCGTGCGCGATTCTTCGATAAGCTCAAAATATTTATTGGTAGATTGATTGGGTAGGAAAAGATAGTTGGCCGCCATTTGCATCTTCATATTGACCGGCGAGTCGAAAAAAATATCTTTGATTTTGAATGTTCTGAGCATGGGCAGAATATTGGCAAATGAGCGCAGCTCTTCCTCAAAAGTACCCTTCTCAATCTGCTCAGACGGCGGTAACTCGAAGGAGTCCAAAGTCGCTCGCTGAAATCTACGCGGACTCTTTTTGTTTTCTAAATCGAGAAAGTCCACATTGTTGTGCAAGACCACATGCGCGACAGCTACGGTCAATAAAGAGCTCGCAGGAATTTGACTGCGTTGAAATTTATTTTCCTGTTGTATAAGGCGCTCGATCTCGGACCACTTCTTTTCCGAGGCGAGCTTGGCGAGATAGACCGTCAGCGCCTTGTGGCCTGTGAGAATACTCTGAATCGGCATGCTGAGCGCGCTCAACGGGCGGTTTTTGCCGGCGGGGGTAATTTCCCCATATTCAATTAACTTTATATATGCCGGCAAACTGCCTTTTGCCTTTTCGTAGTACTCACGCAGGCGCGGCTCGCCTTTTTCCCAGGCATCACTCCACGCCATGCCCTTAGGAATGGAAGGTACCATATAAGACGGCCACAGCTCGCGGCGGGTAGGAAGCTTCTCCTTCAAAACTGCGTCTTGCGCATCGGCATCTAGATTTTCAATCTGGTGCCAAAGTTCAGCGCCGGCTTCCTCAGCCTTGTCGGGAGCGATACCCATGCGCAAGCCGTTGAGGTAATGGAAGGCGCGCAGGCCGCGGTCGGTGAGCACATCAGGACGCTTCAGAACATTTTCAACCTCTGGTTTGAGATTTTCATCGTTCGAGTTGGCAATCCTGAGGGTGATTGCAATTAAGATTAAGGCAGAGATCATCCCTATAGCGATGCGCTTGAACCATTTCTTCATTGACCACCTCTGCCATTAGGTTGCCCGGGCCACATATTTTTGGCAAACGTTGTGAGAAAGATATAATTGCAAGTTCATAAGGTAGGATGAAGTGACAGAATTTGAGAGCAAAATCGCCAAAGGTATAAAACCCACCGACGAAGACTGGAACCGCTACCTTATGGAAGTGCATCGGCAGGCGCCGAGTATGACTCCCGCCATTTTTGCGCCTTACAAGACGAGCGAAGGCCTAAATTCTTACGAAATTCTGGCCGCTGCTTTAGAGGGCCTTACCCAGCGGGCGGCGGCGGTGCTGGATCTGGCCTGCGGCGACGGATATTTGATTCCGCTGTTGCTGAAAACGCTTGGCCCTTCAGCAACGGTCACCGGTGTCGACATGTCCGATGGTGAGTTGCAAGTCGCACGCGCCAAATTTGCGCACAATCCGCAAGTGAAACTTCACCAAGCGCGTGCGCAAGAGCTTCCGTTGCCCAACAGCTCCGTCGATGCCATCGTTTCACACATGGCTTTTATGTTGATGCTGCCGGTTGAGCCGGTCGTTGCCGAAATACATCGTGTACTTAAGAGCGGCGGAAGTTTTTCGGCCGTGATTAGCAACAGGCGCGGTAACGTGGGATTTTTTGACGAGGCACTGACATTGGCCGCTCCCTATGTTGAGCGGTGCTATCCCGGCCGCAAGGAAGCTCGCACGGGCGACGTTAGGGTGCAGAATGAGGCGGGCCTTAAAGAACTTTTCTCCCCCAAAACCGGGTTTGACGGTTCGTTGGACTTGTTTGATTTTTCGTTGCTGATCAAAACAGGTCCACAGGGCGTTTGGTCCATAGTTAGCGACATGTACATTATCTCGACTTTGCCATTAGAAGAAAAAGCTCAACTGGAGAAAGATATAAAAAGCTTTACGGCAGAAAAGCTCGGCCATGGTGCCGTCGAGTTTGAATTCCCAATGCGCATGTTCAGCGTGAGAAAAGCCTGACGAAAACTAGAGTTATTTCTTTCTGGTCTTTGCCAGCAATCGCAAGATTTCCAGGTAAAGCCAGATCAAAGTAACGAGTAAGCCAAATGAGGCGTACCATTCCATGTATTTGGGAGCGCCTTGTTTGGACCCGTTCTCAATAAAATCAAAATCTAAAACCAAATTCAGCGCGGCCACGCAGGTGATAAAGACCGAAACGGCAATCCCCATAGGACCGCCCTCGTGAATAAACGGAACCTGTTTGCCAAAATACATCAAGATAAGATCGATCAAATACACGACTGCGATTCCACCAGTGGCGGCAACGACGCCCAGTTTGAAATTTTCTGTGACTGGAATTAATCGTGATTTATAAGCCATCAACAGGGCGAAGAAGGTACCGAAGGTGCACATCACCGCCTGCATCACGATGCCCGGGTAGCGTGCCTCAAATATCGCCGACAGCGCCCCAAGCGACGCACCTTCCAGCACGGCATAAACAGGTGCTAGATAAGGCGCTGTGGTTTTGTTGAAGATTATAATCAGCCCAACAATAAATGCGGCGAGGAGCGACGGCAGATACCATCCGGGTATCGATGGCATCGTGGTTTCTGACCAACCCGCCGGGTAAGCGCTTTGCCACGACATATAGGCCGTGACGAACACAAGGACGATCAAGAAAAAGCTCTTGTTGACCGTCCCTTGAATGGTCATCTGATTGTCAGTGCCGGCCCCGATCAGGCCGGCAAAAGTGTTCTCGGAAAGGGCAGGATTCGCTGTGCGCATCATAGACATAAGGCTTCTCCCTGAAGTCTTTATGTTGCGCTATTCCTGCGGGATTTCAAGTAGAGTCGCGGGACCGGTCTTTTTCAACGCGTTAATATCTTGCAGCTGGTACCAGTAAACAGTGGCTTCAAGTTCGCCTTCGGCATACGAAGCAACTTCGTAAGGGTTGAAGATCACAACCAAACCCTGCGGTGAGAAGTACCAGTTGGTCATTTGCGAAACGACCAGCGTCTTGGCACTCCAGTCGTTAAAACCAAAATTGGGATCATAGGCGTCGCCCAGTTTATCTTTAATGCCTTGTTCGATTTTCAATTTCAAAGCATCGATGGTGCTGTCTTCAATAAAATCAGCCAAGTCGGTATAAATTTGGCCAGTCGTGGTGTTGAAGTTTGTCGCACTCATCGCATAGCTGCCGTGCGCTCCGCCGTAATAACCCGAGTCGGTCGCAACGATCGCGGCGATCTGGGCGTTTAAGTTGGAGCCGATTTTGAAGGTTGAAGAAACGATGTAAGAAGAATCCCAATCTTTGCACATGTCGGGATTGAGAATCGACGTTTGAAAATCAGCCTTGGCGGAGGCCAGTTGCGCATCCCATTTCGCGTTCAGCGCGGCAGCGGCCGATACAATTTCACGGCTCGAACCGCGAGCCGGCATCACCTGCGGAACAGAAAAATTGTAAGAGCAATTTTGGTTTTTACTGAACTTGTCGGTTTTAGAACCAAAAAACAGGCCATCGGCCATGGCAAATTGTGACAACACGAGAGGCAGAACGAGCAAAATTGATTTCATCTTTTAAATCCCCCTATAGCCTTACATGTACGTAGGAGGGATCTGATCCGACAACCGCCGCATCGGGAATGGAAAAAATCGGATTATTTGAACTGCATTGCGGATGGAGTTTTTATATGGAACTTGAATTTGTGATTGATCAGCTTGCCCGCTCGCGGGTCGGAAGCCGGCCAGCGTGTGTTGCGGATGGTGTCTGTCAGACAGTTTAAGAACGGCTCATCGTCGAGATCGGAGCGTACCAGATTGAGAAACTGCGTGCGTCCCTCATCGGTAAACATCCATTGCATGACCACAGTCCCTTCAGAGACCTGCGGCGCCCGCTTAAGAAAGCTGTCATAGCAGAACTGCACGGCCGAGTCGTCTTTTAGGGTGGCTTCGTCCAGCATCCCAGCCGGCGGGGCCGCATGGCCGGGCTTGGCCCGTTCGCCTTTGAAGCTCAGGAATGTTTTCCAGTTCGGAAAAGGCAGTTCCTTGCCGAACAAAGCAAACCCGAACGCAAAGTTTATAAGAATTAAGAGAGCAATGAGTCTGTTTTTGCTGAAAATCGTTTTCATGTTGTTCAATTTATCGCTTTTTTGAGTCTCGTAAGGATAATTATGCCGCGAGGCCGTAAATCCCCGCGCGGCAAGCTCGAACTAAGACTTCGCATTTTGAGCGTCAAAATATTCGCCACTTTTGCGTAGATTAGGGTTAAAGATTACGAAGATTTTCGTGTGAGGTAGCCCTATGGATTCAGTCGCAAAAACATCTCTTCTCACCGCTGCGATGCGAGCGGCGGAAACCCATCGCAGTGAGGCCGAAGGGCGCTTGTTTTCAGATCCGTACGCTGAGCTGCTGGCTGGCCAAGAAGGCCGCGAACTATTGGCGCGCGCCATTGCCGCGGCCGGTGAGCAGCCGGCCATCGCCATTCGAACTAAATTTATGGATGACCGTATTATGGCTGCGGTTGCCGGCGGTGTTCGCCAGATCGTCATGCTGGCGGCCGGTATGGATACGCGCGCCTTTCGTTTGGCACTGCCGAAAGATTTGCGCTTGTTCGAATTGGATCGCCAAGAAGTGCTGGATTACAAAACTGAAAAACTCAGTGGGGTTCCACCGGTTTGTAAGCGCACGGCTTTAGCCGTTGATCTGCGCGAGGATTGGACGGGTGTTCTGGTCAAGGCGGGCTGGAAACGTGGCGAGCCGACTTTGTGGATGGTTGAAGGCTTGCTGATGTACTTGCACGAGCCGCAGGTGCGCACGGTGTTTGATCGCATCAATTCCTTGGCTTCCAAGGGTGATTACATGCTTTTCGATATGTTAAATCGTGTGTTGTTGGAGTCGCCCTTTATGAAGAACCAGTTGGATTTTCTGGCGAGCATTGGCGCTCCTTGGCACTTCGGAGAAAATGAACCAGAAAAGTTTATGGCTGGCTTTGGCTGGAAGGCGACCGCCCTCAGCGCCGCCGATGTGGCGCCCGCGCGCTGGCCGTTCCCGGTGGCTCCGCGCCATGTGCCCGGCATCCCGCGCGGCTTTTTTATCGAAGCTCGTAAGGAATAAGCACAATGGATGAAAACGAATTTGAAGGCAGCGTTGTTCTCGAAAAGTTGGCGGAGATAGGAATGTTGGATGAGTTCTTCCAGGCCATTGACTCCGACAATTTTGCGCTCGCTAAAGCTTTAATGAAAAAAGCCGGCGTCGACGCGGAGACCATCGCTACCGTTCTTGCGAAGATGGCTGATGCGGATGGGGAGCACTGAGGAAGTTATTTATGAGAAGACATCCGGAATCCCACAAGACTCAACGCATCGGCTGGCTGCGAGCGGCGGTGCTGGGGGCAAACGACGGTATTGTGTCGACAGCCAGTTTGATCGTGGGTGTGGCGGCTGCGGGCGCTGAACGCCAGGCGATCGTTCTTAGCGGAGTGGCCGGCTTGGTGGCAGGCGCAATGTCCATGGCGGCTGGGGAATATGTGTCGGTGAGTTCGCAGGCCGATACGGAACGCGCTGATCTGGAGCGTGAAGCCGCCGAATTGAAGGCGAACCCGGCGTTTGAGCGGGAGGAGCTGGCGCAAATTTATGTCGCCCGCGGCTTAGATCTCGAGTTGGCGCGCCAAGTTTCTGAGCAACTTATGCGCCATGATGCCTTAAAAAGCCATGCGCGCGACGAACTTGGTCTTACAGAAACGGGTGCGGCTTATCCTCTGCAGGCCGCTGCCGCTTCAGCCGCTACGTTTGCCACGGGCGCGGCGTTGCCTTTGTTGGTCGCCGTGTCGGCACCTCATAATGGATTGGTTTACAGCGTATCGGCCGCTTCGCTGGCTTCTCTGCTTGCGCTAGGGATCGTCGCGGCACGAGCCGGCGGAGCCTCTATGTTCAAGGGTGCCGTGCGTGTTGGTTTTTGGGGAGCTTTTGCCATGGGGGCCACCGCGGTTATTGGAAAGCTCTTTGGCGTGGCCGCCGGCTGAAGTTTTTCTCCGATCAGCCATTTCTTCACGGGTATTTCATAAAAGCGCCACAAAAACCAAGAAGCGCTCACCACTCCAACTAAATAAACAGGAAATTGCAAGGGCAGCGGCAGACGGCCGAGGGGATGATCACTGTGGTCAAACGCCATAAAATACATATTGTGGATCATGTAGAGCATGAACGAAGCTTCGCCCAGAATGTAAAGCGGGCGAACGGACAGTGCACGCGACAGCCAGCCGGTCGAACTCGCGAAAATCGAAATTAAGATGGCCGCTGAGAAGCACGAGCCCGAATGATAAATCCATGCGGAAGTGCCGTCACCCAGATGCGCGGCCACCCAAGGGCGGGCCTGCATGCAGAATGTCACATTGGCGCCGAAGAGAACAAGCGCAGCTATTTCCCACAGCGTTGAATAGCGCATCGTTTTTTGGCGGCGGGCGAAAAACATTCCGGCCGTCATTCCAATTAAAAATTCAAACATTCTCACGATCGGACTTTGATGAAAGAGTGCGCCGCGGTTGAAGCCTTCTGGATTGGCTGAAGGCGAGGGAATTCCACCCAACTCGCTCGCCAACATGACCGCGGTCACGGCTGCCGCTGCCAGCAAAAGCCATTTCCACCAATTCCTGCCCCAGCCGGCGATCAAAAAGGGGAACAGCAAATAAAAAGCCATCTCCACCGAGATCGACCATGAGACAGCGTTGTAAGACATGGTGTAGCGCGAAAGTGGAATCCATGCTTGAAAGAGACCGAGGTTGGCAATGGCTTGCGCCAACCTTTCGAAGCCGCTCACGGGCACTCGAAAAATGATTGCAGGTGAGACCACACCAATGACGATCACGAACGTCAGCACATGCGCCGGCCAAATCCTGGCCCAGCGGGCGCGCCAAAAGCGCCGGCGGCTGGCGGCATCGGGCAGTGCTGGGTAGCAATGGATCATGATAAAGCCTGAGAGCACGAAGAAGAAACTGACTGCCTGTATGGCACCGAGATCGCGAAAGAAATATTTCGGCACGCCGAAGTAGCGCTCGGCGTGCAAGAGCACGATGGACAGTGCGGCAAAGAAGCGCAGCGACGTGAGAGCCGGCAAAACCGTGCGGGATTTATTTTCGTGCATTTCAAAAGGGTCCGGTTAAACGCAGCTCGTCGTCAAACTGCGGTCGCATTCTGAATTCTTTTCGGTATTGCTTTGTCTAGTGGGCCTCACTTTTGGCAAAATCAGCCCCACTATGCATAAGCTCTTGGTAAACTCACGCTTGCAGACAGCTGAATTGTGGTTGGCCGATCGTTTGGTGAAACGCTACAAAATTTCGACGGCCGCCAACGGTCTTGGTTGCGAAGTGAATAGTTATTGCACGCCGACGGGCCGGCTGCGTGTGGCACAAAAAGTCGGTGAGGGCTTGCCGGTCGGCACGGTCTTTAAATCTCGTCGCCCCACAGGCGAATTGTGGAGTTCGAACAAAGAATTTGGCGCAGATGATGATCTGATTCTGACTCGTATTCTGTGGCTAGAGGGTCTGGACGACAACAACCGCAATACTTTTGAGCGCTACATTTACCTGCACGGCACCAACCACGAGGAAAAATTGGGCCGGCCGGCATCGCAAGGCTGCATTCGCTTTAGCAATCGGGACATTCTTGAAGTTTTTGAGTCCTTGCAGGTGGGTTCGGAAGTCATTATCGAGTGATGAGGGGGAGAAAAAGCCAGAGAAATCCAGCTCCTACATAATGTAACGATTATCGTTGTTAATTACATGAATATCATGTAATTTGCCTCGACTTTCGTTGAGTAGGAGAAGGATATGAGTTCGTCGATTATTAGGCCCCTTGAAAAGGTTTTTCGGATTTTGGGTTGGGCCACTCTGGTTTTGGCCGTCCTGAGCTTGGTGACCCAAGGTTTCAATTTTTTTAATCCCTCGCAATACATGCCGACGCCTGAATTTCATTTTTTAAAACAGATGGAGATATTTTTCTCCACGATTGGGTTGGCGTTCTTTGCCTTTTTGATCAGCGCTGTTTTCAAAATGATTTTGCACAAAGCTCCGGTGAATATGGAGCAGACCGAAAGGTATCTGATTCTCACCTGCATTGGCTTTGCGGGTGAGGGTTTGTTCGCCCTGTCGGGATGGTTGCAGAGCACGGCTTATGTCTTTTCACGCATGATCGGCGATTGGGGAACAATCGTTTCAGATCCGATGTTGTTTGCACTGTCAGACGGGACTCTCTTGCTGGGCCATTTGATAAGCCTATTCACGAATTTCATTCCGTTCGTGTATGCGATTTCCGTTTATGTTCTGTTCAAGCATTTTTCCCAGTTGGTCACGTTTGAATCTGAAGTGGTGTAAATGTCTATCCGGGTGAAATTGGCCGTTATACTGGCCCAAAAACAAATGAAACTTGTGGACCTTGAGCAAAAGACGGGGATTGCACTTAACAATCTTTCCGTTTTGAAGACCGACAAGGCCAAGGCCATCAGGTTCTCGACGCTAAACGAAATCTGCAAAGCTCTGAATTGCCAGCCGGGGGATTTGTTTGAATTTGTGAATGATGATGAAGGAGAGAAGGAATGAAAATCTTTGCACTTAGCCTTTTGCTAATTTTTTCGGCTCTAGGTTCAGCCGAAGAAAATTTCACTGTTTATTTGGTGTGTGAGCCGAACTCTGCGAACTGCATTGAGATGCCCTCATCACCGCCTGAACAAAAATATTTTGTCAAAAAAGATCCGGCAATGGCAATTGGACAGGCTGAAATAACAGACGCTAGGATTTTTGAAGGCGAGTATGGGCAGAAGGAGCTTTCGCTTACCTTGAGTGAACAGTGTGCGCAAAAATTCGAGCAGTTGACGGAAGAGAATATCGGTAAGCAGCTGGCAATTGTGGCCGGCGGGAAAGTTTTGATTGCGCCCGTCATTCAAAGCGCCATCAAGGGCGGCCGTGTTCAGATTTCGGGCGCAAGGGGGCTTGGGTTTTTGAACGATCTGCCATGGCTGAAGGAAATGGTCGAGTCGAAGAACGTCGCTGAAAAACGGCGGAATCTGCTGATCATGTTGAGCTATTTGTTTTGTGGTGTTCTTTTCTTAGGAGGAACGGTTTATTTTGCATTCTTCCGAGGTAAAAAGGCGGTCGCATGATTAAAAAGCTTGCGGATTTCTTTCGTAACCCAATTGTGTATAGAGCTCTTATTCTTGGGATCGTCGGATTTATCGTTTTTATGGAATTTATCGGACCGCTCATGGGCATGTGGAAGCCCCACAGTCCAACCATGTTGCACGGCTGGATCATGATGGGAAAATAAAGGTGCCTGGCACCAAAAGTAGCCTGGCACCTTTTTCTTTTACTTCTTGCGGAACAGTTGCAAGATGACCGGGCTGTACTCTTTAGAGAAAAACGACAGGTAGATCTCAAGCCCGCCCAGCACAAGCGCAAGAGGCACACCGGAAGGCGCTACAAACGCATGCAGCAAAAAGATATTAAGAATCACCGGAGCAAGAATCACCAGGGCGAGGGGCACAAAGAAGCCGCTCAATAATAACAATCCAGTGACAGTCTCCGTGATCTTCAAAAGGTAAAGAAAATAACCGGTGGCGACCATGCCTTTAAAAAATTCGGCGATGGGGCCAGGCGGTACCTCAGGATTGGTAAAGAAAAAAGCCAGGCCAGAGCCGAAGAAAACAAAACCAAGCAGCAGGCGGGTGATGAGAGTGACATGTTTCATGGGTTACCTCCATATGAAAAGGGTGACAAGCGAGCCAGCAAAAGTAAATCACTTATATTTAAGCGTAGTCCAGGTAGCCCTTTTCGCCAGGGGTATAGAAAGTTGATGCATCGGGCGCAATGAGCGGCAGGCCGGCTTTCAACTTCGCGACCAATCTGGGATTCGAGATAAAGGCCCGGCCGAAGGCAATCAAATCCCCATGCTTTTCCACAAGATCATGCTCGGCGCGAACCGCATCGTAACCGCCCGACAAAATCACCAATCCACCGAAATTTTTGCGGATCTTATGCTTAACACTTGGCTTCACCTCGGGCGCGCCCATCGAAGCATGATCAACGATATGAATGTAGAGCAGGCCGAGGAAGCTAAGCTCCTTGGCCAACTCTTGATAAACATTTTCAGTATTAGGGTCTGGCTGCATGCCGTTAAATACACCATAAGGAGAAAGCCGGATGCCCACGCGGTCAAAACCGATCGCAGAGCCCACACGGCGGGCGATTTCCAGCGCGAAGCGCGTGCGATTTTCTAACTTCTCACCACCCCACTTGTCTGTGCGCTGGTTGGATGCGGTGTTCAGAAACTGATCGATAAGATATCCGTTCGCACCGTGCAGTTCGACTCCATCAAAACCGGCTTCAATCGCCAATTTGCTGGCAGTGACAAACTCTTCAATCGCCGTTTGAATATCGGCCTCAGTCATTTCAATTGGCACGGGGTGTTCTTGCGGACCTTTAAGATCGGTGTACATCGTGCCACTCAGTTGAAGGGCGGAAGGTGCCAGCACGCGTGCGCCGGCCGGCATATTGGCTGGATGTGAGACGCGGCCCGTGTGCATCAGCTGCACAAAAATTTTGCCGCCTTTGGCGTGCACTTTGTCTGTGACTTTGCGCCAGCCGTCAGCCTGCTCTTTGTTGAACAGACCTGGGATGCGGGCATATCCCAGGCCGTTTGGAGAAGGGGCCGTGCCTTCAGTAATTATCAGCCCGACGTCTGCCCGCTGGGCGTAATACTGCGCCATCAGCTCATTTGGCACATTGCTGATGGCCCGGCTGCGGGTCATGGGAGCCATGACCATGCGGTTTTGAAGGGTTGTGCGTCCGAAGGGGAGTTCTGAGAAGAGTAAGTTAGACATGGGCGTTTGCTCCTTATATATGGGCCCTACACACTCAGCGCCGTAATAGCCAGTAAGCCAAGCAATCCAATAGTTTGCCAGACCAGCTGGGCCACTTCTGCGGCGCCGGGTTGTTCTGTGAGTTTGTTTAATCCTACATAGTTCATAATTGAAATATTATCATGAGGTACCGAATAGTCAATGTATGAACTATTTATTTTTTCACAATTTCTGGTATACTGGGTCTAATATGCGAACTCACAAGGAAAATCCTAAACATAAGGTTGCCGCCAAACCCGGCTCAAAGTCGGACACGCATCCGTGTATTTCTAAATCGCCCCGGCATCGGCTGGTGGAATTGTTATGGAGTTTCACGCCGGCGTTTCAGCGTTGGTCTGAATCGGTGATGATGGAGAAGGGGTTGTCTCCCCAGCGTTTGCGCATTTTGAATTCGCTGTATGAGCGTGGCCCGCGCATCATGAGCGAGCTTAAAGAAGAATTGGGCGTGACGGCCACTAATATTACTGCGTTGATTGATGCTCTTGAGGAAGACGGTTTAGTTTCCCGCCAACCGCATCCTTCGGATCGGCGTGCGACGGTGATTGAATTGTCGGCTAAAGCTAAAAACGAACGGGCACTTGGCTGCACGGAATATAAGGATCGCGTCGCCGAACTCTTTGGCGATCTCAGCGAGACAGAATGTAAAGAGCTGTCGAAAACTCTTGAAAAGCTTTGGCAGCGCCTGCAAGAGTAGCGCTTCTAAAAAGTCTGCCCGGGCAGACAAATTCGAGGTGTTGTGAACAGTCGTCATTGGGAACCCTATTCGATCTCGCAAGTGCAAGAGTTGATGGCGAATGCGGACTGCCCTTGGTGGCTTGCTGGTGGTTGGACGCTCGATTTATTCGTTGGGCGGCAAACCCGAAAGCACGATGACATCGACGTACTTATCTCGCGCGACGACCAGCTCAAACTGCAATCTGCTTTGCCAGGCTGGGATATGCAGGTGGGTGATCCGCCCGGAACATTGCGCGCTTGGCAGCCCACTGAGCTTTTGGACAAGAGCATTCATGACATTTGGGGACGGCCGAACGGCGACAAAGCTTGGCGTGTTCAGTTTATGCTTTTTGATATTGAAGAAGGCGAGTGGGTGTATCGCCGACTGCCGAGTATTCGCGGCCCTCTCGAGAAAATGGGTTTGCAATCCGGAACTGTTTCCTATCTCGCACCTGAAATCCAGTTGCTTTATAAATCCAAAAGCCCTCGGCCAAAAGATCAGGCCGATTTTGAAGTGGTGGTTCCCTTGCTGGATCAGTCTCAAAGAAATTGGTTAAAACGATCTTTAGTTGAAGCCTATCACGGCGATCACGAGTGGATCGCACGCTTGAGACCCTGAAAAAATCTGCCCGGGGCGGCTTGTGGGTCGGGCCAATCCTGTCAAAATAGATTTAAATCAAATATGGCAAGAGGCAGGTTGGCAAATCATCGATCAGATCGAAGTGATTGGCTATAGTTCTATTTCGACAGGATAGAAAAATGCGCTCGACCCCGGCGCCGGAGTAACGTTGTCCTGACAGTTTCATGACTTTCAAATAGACCCGTCGCCTTCACAGGCTTGATCGACATGTTAGGAAGCTTGCGAACGTGGAACCAACTCCACCGTCTGGTAACGCAACTTAACCAGCCAATACATCAATGAACCAAGTTTATGCGAAAACCATGGGCGAATCGAAATGCCCGCGGCTCTGGCGATCATCGGAATAATCATGGCAAAGTGGCGCGGCTGGTACAAACCAAACGCTTCAGACATATATTGTTTAGAGTAAACCTGAAATTGCGCCGGATCGAACTTCTCACCCAGATTGGCTGCAAAATGCGCGAATGTTAATTCGGGATCATCCACCTCAAGCGAGCGTTCCAAAACAGTTTTTAAACGCGCCCAGCGGCTGACATGTTCTTGTTCCGCATAACGAGTGGTGAGTTGCTTTAAAAATAAATTGAAATGGCGAACTTCATCGCCGGCAATGCGGCGGCAAATCTCGCGCAAGACCGGTTCTTCACAAGAGTCGCGCATGGCTAAATAAAAAGTGCTGGTTCCCGTTTCAACAACACAGCGGGCGACCAACTCACGCGCCTGGCTGCCGCGTACGGAAGCCGAAACCTCGGGCAGCCTATAAGCTTCCTTAAAGCGATGAACGGCATCGTCGTAATTAAAAGTAGGGTCAGCCATTTCACACCACTTACGAAGAGCCGCACCGTGCAGCTCTTCTTCACGACCCCAGACTTCAATCTGAGCCATGAACTGTGGATTATCGGCAAAGACAGCGCGCAAATAGGTCACGTAGTCGGCGGCGTTTGACTCCACCAGAGCTGCGCCTTTGGCCTGCGCCAAGAGCTTAAAATTGACCTTTGAAGGGTCAAACTCGTGCCACGGAATTGCATTTAATTGCCAAGAACTCAAAGACTTACCTCTTAACCGACGCTTATTGCAAAAGCTGAGCCGGACTAGCGCCGTGCCGGGGGTTTCCCGATAAGAGATAATGCTTTTGCGCCTCACGTGGATTGTTATTGTTTTGTTGAGCCTCTCTTGTGCCTCGGCAAGTAAACGCGGGACGGGGCTTTTGCGCGGCAAGGCCTCATGGTACGGCCGCGGTTTCCAGGGCAAGAAAACGGCAAGTGGCGAACGGTTTGACATGCATCAACTGACGGCGGCTCATCGCACGTTACCGTTCGGCACGTTGGTACGGGTGAGGGAAGTACAGAGCGGAAAAGAAGTGCTTGTGCGAATCAACGATCGCGGCCCTTATGCCGCCGGCCGGTTGATCGACCTGTCTTATGAGGCGGCCCGTCAGCTCGGCATGGTGGGCTCGGGCGAGGCCGAAGTCGAGCTTAATGTTGAGAACAGTTCACCTTAAACATTTGAAATAACATGTGAAATCCAGGCCGGTTGACGCCGCCGTGGCTTTGGTTTATATTTAACTCATTGGTTAATTAACCGATAGGTGAAGTAAGATGCAAGCCGATAACTTAAGCCTGACTTTTGCCGCTCTCTCGGACCCCACGCGAAGGGCCATGCTGATGCAACTCTCAAAAGGAGAGGCCAACGTATCTGATTTAGCGAAACCGTTCCTAAAAGAAATGAGCCTGCCGGCCGTCACGAAACATTTAAAGGTTTTGGAAAGAGCGGGGCTGATCACGAAAGCACGGGACGCGCAATACCGCCCATGTAAAATCAACGCCGATGCGTTGAAAACGGCCGTGGATTGGATGGAGCAGTATCGTAAGTTTTGGGAAGAAAGTTTTGACCGTCTTGATGAATATTTAAAATCCGTTACCGCAAAAAAGAATATGAAAGGAAAGAAAAATGGCCGCAAAAAATAAGTCCAACGAGATTCGTATAGTCCGGATCTATGATGCTCCAGTGAAAACGGTTTGGGAGGCTTGGGTCGATCCGAAGCAGGCGGCCAAGTGGTGGGGGCCGCGTGGCTTTACTCTCACCACCCACAGCAAAGATTTAAAACCCGGCGGCATATGGCATTACACCATGCACGGCCCCGACGGGACGGATTATGTAAATAAAGCGCTTTACCATGAAGTCGAAAAGTATGTGAAATTGGTTTACGACCACGGCGGCAATGACGAACGGGCACCGTTGTTTCGTGTGACGGCTTTATTTTCAGACGTCAAAGGTAAAACAAAATTGGAAATGACCATGGCCCTGCCGACGCCTGAAGCGGCCGAGGAAACGCGCAAGTTCATTAAGAAGGCGGGTGGTGAATCGACTTGGGACCGTTTGGCCGAGTACTTGGAAAAGGAAGCTACGGGCAAAGAAAAGTTCGTGATCAATCGCACGTTCGATGCTCCGTTAAGCCTGATGCACAAAATGTGGACGGATCCGAAGCACTTTACAAAATGGCTGCCGCCGACGGGGATGAATATGGAATTTATTAAGGCCGATATTCGACCGGGCGGGCGCACATTTTATTTAATGACCGGCAACAACATGAAGATGTATGGCCGCGCCGAATATATTGAGATTAAAGAAGACGGCATGAAGTACACTCAACAATTTTGCGATGAACATGAAAAGATCTCGCGCCACCCCATGTCGCCGACTTGGCCCGAGACGATGTTAACGACCGTGCAGCTGACCGCCGAAAGCCCCGACCGCACGCGTGTGACCGTCACTTGGGAAGTGCACGGCAATTGCACCCGCGAAGAGATCGAAACCTTTATCAAGAGCCGCGGTGGCATGACCATGGGATGGACCGGTTCGTTCGACAAATTGGAAGAGTATCTCGAGAAGCAGTAGATACTTTGACGGCGCCCCCACGGTTGATTAGTAATAAGAGTTGTGAGGGCGCTTCAATTTTCATTTTTTATCATCTTAAGTGTCTGGCTGCGGGCCGTGGCGGCGCATCCCGTTTCTTATAAGCACGCGATCGGTGTAATGACATGGAATCAGCCTTTCATGAGCGATCATTGGCTCACCTATAGTTTTCGCTCCGACATGGCCATCGCCGGGCGCTTTATGCGGATGGAAATGAAAGACGGCACTTTAAAGTACGCCGGCCTCCAGCTGGATTACCTGTTGAAGCGTTGGAACGGTGAAAATCACCAAGCTAATATTTATGTGTATGGTGGCGGCGGCGGCGTCAATTTCGAGTCGCACGAAGGTGGCGCTTACTTTGGCGGAGCCGAAGCTGATGCGGAAGATCGTAAGTATTTTGCTTTGTTAAAAGCTGAATACATGCGCCCGACGGTTGGAAATGAATTTGCGCATGTGGAAGCGCGGCTAGGAATTGCACCATACGAGGCGGAATACACCGAGTTGGCCACCTGGTTCATGGTTCAAGCTCAATGGCACCCCACACTTGTTAAAAAATTGGTTGTTACGCCACTTGCTCGAATTTTCTATAAAAGCTTTTTGCTTGAGTCGGGCGTCAGCTTGGATGGCGACTGGATGATGAATTTCATGTTTCACTTCTAGGAGGATAATCTGAGAACTAAATTTTTAATCCTGGTGGCCGTGCTTTTACCGGCCATGGCCGGTGCCAAGGCAGTCACAATTCAAGTTAAAGGCATGGTCTGTGCGTTTTGCGCGCAAGGTATCGAAAAAAAGATGAAGGCCTTGCCTGAAGTAGAATCAGTCAAGGTAAGTTTGGAAACAAAAAAGGTCGAGCTAAACACAAAAGAAGGCAAAGACGTTCCTGACAAGCAGCTCACCAAAATCATCAACGATGCCGGTTACGACGTTGTGAAAATCGAACGGGCCAAGTGAGCCGGCTGATAAATTTTCTTACTTTATTTACGTCGCTCAGCACGCTTCTTTGCTGCGCCCTTCCCGCGTTGCTGGTGAGTTTAGGCTTGGGCGCGGTGATGGCCGGATTGGCATCCAATGTTCCCGGCTTAATATGGATTTCTGAAAACAAACCCGTCCTATTTTCGGCGGCGGGTTTGTTGCTGGCCGGCAATGGCCTCTGGCTATGGATGAACCGCAATGCTCCTTGCCCTACTGATCCAGAGCTGCGCAAGGCGTGCCTCGGCGGCCGCCTGTGGAGCAAGAGGATTTTTGTCGCGAGCTTGGCGATTTTCAGTGTCGGGGCATTTTTCGCTTTCATTGCCCCACGAATTTTTTAATTGATGGAAACGACGGAGTTGTTCAAGCGGCCATTTGTTGGTTAAGCTGGGAGCATGACCGGCTTAACCACAGTAGCCTTATTGACCGCGGCCAACGTTTTTATGACCTTCGCTTGGTACGGTCATCTTAAAAATCTGCAAAACAAACCTCTGATCGTCGCCATTTTGGTGAGTTGGGGAATCGCCCTGTTGGAATATTGCCTGCAGGTGCCGGCCAATCGCATCGGTTTCACACGATTCACCCTCCCACAGCTTAAAATCATACAAGAAGTGGTTACTTTGATCGTATTTGTCGGCTTTGCCGTGATGTATATGGGCATCAAACCGACTTGGAATTTTTTATGGGCGGCCTTTTGCCTGATCGGCGCGGTATTTTTTATTTTTCGCGATAGCGGGAGTTAACCAATGGCGCGCCCGCTGGAACAGTTAAATTTAACCATTCGTTTCGACCGCGACTTGCGCGATGTGCCGGTTTGCCCTGAAGACATGACCCATGCGGTGAACCTACTGCGCGTTTCGGCTCAAAATGAAAGTCCGAGCGACAAAGTTAAGCGCTTGGGCCAACTGGGTTCTTTTTTGCGCATTCTTGGCCAGTTGGACGAAGCCGAACAGACTTTTGCCTCAGCCGTAGCAATCGCGGCTGCAGACCCCCAATTGCGGGCGCAGTGGATGGCCAATAGGTTGCGACTCGGACATGTTTATCACTGGAAAAAAGATTTTAAGCAGGCTCACGCAATGTTTCGTGAGTGCATCGCTCAGATGAAAGCTGATCGGAGTCTGAGCACTTATTTAGATTTTGCACACCAGCATCAGGGCAAATGCTTTTTCGATGAAGGCAACTACGAAGCGGCACTTACATGCTTCTTTGACGCCATAGTTTTACGCAACAACAAGTCTGATGTTGATTTAGCTGACAGCACTTTGCTGGCCGTGAATGAAACCAAACGCCGATTTCTGCCGCAGGTTCCAGAGCAGGATATTCATCATTTACTTTCGACGGCGGGTCTGCCGGATTTCGTCAAAAGAAAAATTGGCCAAGAACTAAAGCCGGGCGACCCTCGCACCAACTGTATTAACGCTGCCTTAGGATTTCATGGACGCGAAAGGCCCAGCGCGTACTCGCCCATGGAATTGCTAAAATTTTTAATGGCCGAGACGGAGCAAATTGCGACTGCCGAGGACTATGCCTTCGGGGATTTGGTGGTGTGGTGGAGCCGCCGCGAGGGAAAGTGGAGTGGGAAAAAAATCGTAATCGGCGATATGGATATTGAGGATCCAGAATTTCCTTATGATTTGATCTTTGATCACGTCGCTGTAAGGGTGAAACCCGGGCTGGTATTCAACAAGGCCAATCCTTCTCCTGCTTCACCTTACCAATTTGATTATTTGGAGACGGCTTCCTATCCAGCTCGCCTTACGCCGGGCTTTGCGATGACTTTTCACCGTTTGAAGCAACCGGCGGCCACTTCCACCACATAAACGCAATCCAACTAAAAACCAAACTATAGACCACGACAAACACCCAATAAGGCAGCGGCAGGTACATCACATGTGAGATCAAGTGCGAGATGAACGAACCTTCGTAGCCGGGCCGGCCGGCTTCCGCCAGAAGGGCTTTTTCCATCTCGGTCAGCGGGCACTTCATGCCCACATAAATCTCAAACAAAACAAAACCCATCATGAAGCCATGAAGCAGGCGAAGCGGGCGGCTGCGCACCCACGGCCAGCCGCGCCTTATGCCAATAGGAATAAGAACGAGCGGCAGGACGACCGCCAAAACATACAAAAAGTGAGTCACCAAGATGAGGTCAGCCAATACACCCACAGTACGATTGCACAACGCTTCGAAAGGCCAGGCAACCTCAAAAGCCCTGACAAGTAACGTCAGGTATCGCGCCCGGCTTCATCGATGAGGTCAAACTATAAACTCAGTAAGTTTAAAAATTTGGGATTTTGTTAAGATTTAGCACGGATTTTCTATCATACTAATTAGGTTTACTTTGAGAACGCTTCACGAATGGCGCCGGCGGGGTGTCTGCGGGTGCGGCGCACGTGAATCAGAATCTTTATACAAATCAGCTTTACTCATGTTTCGAATCTCAGTAATAAAGCCCTACAAAGAATGTTGAACACTGCAGACGCTCTCACTCAATCTCTGGATTCTCTCTCTAAGGCCACCGACCTTGAGAGCCTCGCTCAACTTTTGACCGCGGCGGCCAGGCAGATCGCGGGGGCTGACGGCGCCACCTTCGCCGTTCGTGACGGCGGCGACGCGTGGTACGTGCATGAAGACGCGCAACGCCCATTGTGGGGTTCCTGCCGGCAGCCGCTTGAGGATTGCAGCAGCGGAGCCTCGATTATGCACGGCAAAGCGATCATGTTCAGCGACATTTACCAGGACGACCATCTCATCAAAACCTTGTGTGTCATACCGGTCAAAGAGACCGAGTGCTTGGGTGCGATCGCCTGTTATTACACATGCGAACGGGGACCCTCGGGCTCGCAAATGCGGCTGCTGCAGGCTTTGGCGGCCGGCTCGGCCGCCAAATTGGAAAATTTTAAACTCAAAGCCGTGCTGAAGAAGCACGAGCTGGAGCATGCAAATTTCTTGCAGCGCCGGGAAGAGTTCGATGTTCAGCTGCAGTCCTTGGCCCATGACCTGCGCAGCCCGCTGGCAACTATGCTGGGCTTCGGCCAACTGTTGCAGACTCGCATTCGTCTGGCTGGAGATGAGGCGGCTCAGCGCTACCTATCTACGATGCTTAATGTGACCGAAAGGCTGAGTCGTCAGATTGAAAAAGTCCTTAGCCTGTACCGGCTGAATACCAAGACAGTAAATAAACAGTATATAGATTTGGGTGCGTACGCTCAGGAGATCGTCGAGTGTCTGAAAGTTCAGGAGCCGCACAGGCTTATTGAAGTCTCGATTGCTTCTAATCTGGTTGTTTATGCCGATCCTGACCTTCTTCGCTTAGCTCTTGAAAACCTGATCTCAAATTCCTTTAAGTTTTCCCGCAAGAAAGAAAAAATCTGGATTCGTGTCGACAAGGTTGAGTCGCCCTGGTCAAACGGTGAAATCGAAATTGTTATCGAAGACCACGGGGAAGGTTTTGATGCCAACCGCGCCGGCCGCTTGTTCCAACCCATGGTGCGGCTTCACGAAAGCTCGGAATTCCCGGGCACGGGCTTGGGCCTCGCCAGTGTAGCACGGGTCATCGAATTGCATGGCGGGCGCATTCGGGCCGAAGCTGAACCGGGCTTGGGTGCACGGTTTTATTTCACGTTGCCGCAAGCCGGAGCCAACGCGGCAGCCTACGGCTTAACTCACTGATTTTGCGGCCGCTTCCCGGCCTTCGGACTCTAAACAAAAACTCAAGACTCGGATTTTTCGCCAGCTGAAATTAAGCGGCGGCTGGTTGGTTTTATTCAGGGAACAGCAATTGCCATTGTGTGCTCTTGGAGGCGCACACAATGGAGAGCCTGAAGTTGGAAAACCTGTTGGCCGATCGCTTGGAGTCAATTTGCCCGGAGGCCTGCCGCCTTGTCTCACGCATGGTCTGGCGCCAATTGGTGACGAGTTTCAGTGAAAATCGCTTATTTGATTTTGGCGGGGAGGGAAATGAGCTGGTGCAGTTTGCAATATTCGTCGAGCGGGCTCACCCCTTCAGTGCACTGAGTGCTTGGGTCTGGCACTCGGTGCTGAAAGTGCTGCCGAGGGCGCAGTGGGAGGAATTGCCGGCGTGCCGTTTTCAGCCGATAGGGCAAAACGGCTGGCTCACTAAATACTTCTCTGATGTTCTGGCTGACCCCTCGCTCACCGGCATCGGCGAGCATTTTTTTGTTTATGTTCTGGAGGGTGGCTCAAAGGTGCGGGCGATCGAAGTTGACCGCGAGTTGGCCTGTAACCTGCAGACGTCCAGATGTGCTGCGAGGGTTGCTCAACAGCTAAATGATATGGGCGTGGTGTTCTATTTTTGAGGACGATACAAAGCCGTAAATGCTTCGCTTAATTTTTCAAAATGAAACTTAAAACCGGCGTCCAAGGCCCTTTTCGGTTGGGCTTTTTGTCCGGTCAATATCAGCGACGACATTTCCCCCAGCGCCAACTTTAAAACGGCCGCCGGTAGGGGCAGGGCCAAGAGATATCCGCGGGCGCGGCAAAAAGCTTTCATAAAATCGCGGTGCGTTTCCGGATGAGGGCTGGCGGCATTGTAAACGCCCTTCCACAGGCTGTCGCGTAAGGCTGTGAAGATCATCTCAATAACATCATCGATATGAATCCAGCTGATCCACTGCCGGCCACCGCCCACAATGGCCGGGCCCATCTTGGCTAGCGCACCACCCTCGCTCGACAAAATCATTGCGAAGCGCAAGATTACGGTGCGAATACCGAGTTCTTCGGCTTTGCGAATTTCGTTTTCCCACGCCGTGCACAATTCGGCCAGAAAACCGCTGCCTTGGCCAGCCGATTCGTCGACTTGCCGGTCACCGGTGTCGCCATAAAAACCGATGCCTGAGGCGGCGACCAATATTTTGGGGCGTTGCTGCGAGGGAAGGGCGGCGAACGACTCGACAAGATGGCGAGTTCCGTCGACGCGCGAGGCGGCGAGCTTGGCTTTACGCGCGCTCGTCCAGCGTCCACCGGCGACCGACTCACCCGCCAAATGCAAAACCGCATCAATGCCCTGTAAAGCTTGGCGTGGAACGGGCTGCTCGCTCGACCAGGCGTAGGCCGCGGCGGCGGGAACGCCTGAGCGTTCCGGATGGCGAGCTAGAACGGTGACGGCGTGCCCATCATGCACGGCGCGCTGAATTGCGGCTTTTCCGACGAGGCCGGTGGCCCCCGTGACCAAAAGATTCATAAACCGATCTACTTTTTAAAGGTTCCACATTTTCATGCCGCCGACCTGAAGAAATATCTTCGCACCCAACGGATCACCGCCGTAGGCATCGCGGAATTGAGAAGGCAGTAAATATTTGGTTACCGACGCACCCAAACCGACTTCGACTCCATCCCATTTTCCAATGTTGTGCGTGTAGCCGCCCGTTGCCGCCGTGACCCACCGGCCGGCATTTGGATCAGCACTGGGTATCTGTAATTCGCCGGCGGTTCGTTCTAAAACTTCTAAGCGGCCCCAAAAACTGTGTGCATTCTTGCTTAACAAAAACTCCTCAGCGAACGAATTTAAAGCGGCGGTGTTGTCGTAGAAGTTAACAAGGCCCCAGATCAGAGTGTTGTGTACCATCCAGCCGCTTGCGAGAGTTGTGTCGTTGTAAATCGACGCTGAGTAGCGCCAGACATGATCAAGATCAGGATCGTGATGTTCAGGTTCCTTGATATAAGCGACTGAGCCCATGGCAAAAAAGTGCGGATTAAACTGCTGAATCAGTCGAGCGCCGTACGAATTCGGTTTTCCCATTGGTAAATCGACTTTCGTAGGCTCCGGTTCTTGTCCGTTAAAGGTGGAGAATTCGAAAGTCGTGTCTGTAAGTCTTACGGATGCGCCGATCACCGTGCTGGTGATGTGGCCAACATCTTGACCTATATGATGCCCGAGTGGTGCATCTGGATTTACCATTCCCGTCGGACGATGCATAAACGCTATGGGTCCATCCGTGGATGGGCCACGCGGCGAGAACCAAAGTTTCAAGTGGTCTTTGTCGCGCCCTAGCGAAATCGTATCACTCAGCGTGAGCCCCATAATTGGTGAAGAGTGTGGATGTTGAGCATCCAGAAACGGCGTGCCGTCGTGTTGTGCTTCGCCGATTTGTAAAAGCTCTGGGTAGCCAGACTCAGGAAAAGTCCAACGCTCAAGCGTCCCCATAAAATCCAAATTCACATAGTGGCGATCGCCAATCGATGTGCCGGCGTCGGCCATAAACACATTGGGAACGGAAAAGGCATCCTTTCCGCGAGGTCTTTCGAGCCACGTTTGCGTGAAAAAAGAGTTGCCGTGAACCATCAACATTTTCATGGGCATGCCGGCCATGGGTAGGGGCATACACATCCCCATGCTGTAATCCCAAACTTCCATAGCGCCACAGCTATTGGCTACGTGATGATGTCCTTCTTGTGCAAAGAGGGTGGGGTGAATAAAGGTGAGCAATAGGGTCACAAGCAGAGTTTTCATTCGCGTCAGGGAGCATACCTGGAGGTGCCGGTCTAGGCACTCTTTTTTAGGCACTCAAGCAGGTGAAGCGCATCGGCAGGCGCGTAATCCTTAGCTTCATCATCAAAATAAACATAAACATCACGGGCTTGCTTTTTTGGTTTGGTCTGAGTCACGCATTCGGCATCGGCGGGCTGGCCTCCCTTTAACCAGGTTTCCAACCGCGCCTTCAGCCAATCCATACCTTCCGGCGTGTAGCCCTTTTTGTATTTGCCTTCTTGGCCGTGCATTCGCAGGTAAACAAAATCGCTTGTCACGTCTTCCATGTACGGCTGCTTGATGCCGGAGTGGGCGAAGACGACGGCGACGCCGTATTCACGCAGCATCTCGATAAAGCCTTCGTCTTGAAAACTGAAATTGCGGAACTCGAATGCATGGCGGATCGGGTAATCGCCGCTGGCGACGGTGTGGCTGCGGCCTTTGACTTTGTCGGTGTGTTTTTTGGCCAGGCGGGCCGCGGCTTTCGAGTCGTGGGGCAGAAGTTTAAGGAATTTTTCGAAACGGTCGTCTTTAAGCATCACGCTCGGCGGGAATTGCCAAAGAATGGGTCCCATTTTTTGTTTGAGGCAGAGTAGCCCGGACGCAAAAAAGTTGGCCAGCGGTTCGGCCACGTCTTTGAGGCGACGGATATGCGTGATGTATTGCGGAGCCTTAACGGCATAGACAAAATCTTCCGGTGCGTCGTCATGCCAGCGCGTGAAGGTTTCAGGCTTCTGCAAAGAGTAAAACGTGCCGTTGATTTCGATGGAAGTGAGATGGCGGCTGGCATAATGCAATTCCTGCTTTTGCACTAAGCCCTTCGGATAAAATCGCCCGCGCCAGCGCGGGTATGTCCAGCCGGAGATTCCGACGTAGATTTTCGCCATGTCCGCTTATCGGCGTTTGCGGCAGCGGACAATAGAGGTGTCGTCGAACCCTTTAGCGCTGAGCGATTTAAAAACCAAGCCTTCAATGTAAGTTTCGGGGCTGTTTAAAACTTCCAGGCATTTTTGCGCCGTTGTCAGCAACGGCAGCGTTTTGAGGTGAGGCGAAATATAGGATTTGGGCAGCAGTGCATAACGCTCTCCATACGATGAAGAGCGCAGCAGCTTGCCGTCCTGTTTAAGAATATCAAACAAATACAGTTTGCCTTCGGGCTTCATCCACTCGGCGTCGATCACCGTCCAGCCCGAGCGCAGCTTAAGAACCCGGCGCAGCTCTTTGGTGATTCCGGGCGGCAAAAGCATTTTGTGCGGGCGTCCCTGGCGGTTGTAAACGATCGGGTCTTCGTTTTCATCGGCGGAGATGTGCACCTGCGCGCGATGCCCGTGGATTTTGGTTTGGCCGGCCCAACCCATGCGCAAAAACTTGTCGATGGCGGCGGGCTCCGGCTTGATTTCTGTTTTAGGATGCATGGCTTTGATAAACGCGGATGCCACAGCGAACAATCTCCTTCGTGGAGAAAAAATAATCGGCTCAAATAATCCCGGTTGCTGCTGCCCCTGCCCCATCTGCAGGAACGATAGACCGGTAAAAAAAGCTGAGCAACGCCTGACTTACCGAATATAGTTTTTTATTTTCAGCGCCTTCAGCATTTCTAAAAGATCGTCGGGCTTTTTCGCGTATTGTTTCGCGCCTTCCGCTGCGCCCGGACGCGCCTTCATCAACATCGGCTTGAACAGATTCTCTAAAACTTCTTCGGGTAATGTCTGTAGTGCTTCCACCACGGCGTCGTAATTTGCTTCTAAAACCTTGGCATCGAACTTAATGCTTGAATAATCGCGAACGATCAAATCTTCAGCAGCTCCGCGTCCGAAATTTTTGGCAAACTCCTCAACGTCTTCGTCGGTGAGACCGGCGCTGGAATCCATCACCACGTAGGTTACCATCGTCTCTTGGCCAAGAACTTTAAACGATGTATTTTTGCCGCCAAGCAGACGCTTTACGTACTCTTCTTCCGAGTAAGCCAGAATAATGTTTTTGTGAATGGTGGCTTCGCCTTCGAAATGCTTAGCCTGGTCCTGGCACTCACGAAAAGCATCAATTGCCTCGGCCACATTGTCGGGCGGAGTCATTGTATCGCCGGCGGGCGTGGCTACAGTTTTGGTCTTTCGCGTTTTAAACGGATCTGTCTTTTTTGCCGATTTTGTCGAGGCCTTAGGCATAGCGTCTCCCAGGGGACTTTTGGTCTGCTCTCTTTTCGGGGAGCAGGGCCCACGACTTTAGTCTTTGCTGAAATTTTGCTCAAACTTTTTGATGCACTTTGCCAAGGGAAGGGGAGAACCTAGTACACCTCGCCACGGATCTTTTAACTTTTGTATGCGACGCAGAGCGTTTTGTATGTTGAATTGCTCAGGTTTGAGTGGACTCTTTAACTCTCTCCAAGTGAGGGGCATGCTCACAGGGGCGCCATCGCGGGGGCGGATACAAAGGGGGGCGGCAAGGGTCTGCCCGCGCCGATTTTGCATAAAGTCCAGGTAGATCTTCTTGCGCCGGCGATTGGGATTGCGCTCGACACTGGTCAAGGCGGGATTGTTGCGGCCCACATAACGGCAAACCATTTCGGCGAATTCGCGAACTTCATCGTACGTATACTTTGCGCCGGTGGGCACGCCGATGTGGATGCCGGTGGCACCGGAGGTTTTGACGAAGGCGGGCGCGCCCACGGTCTCAAGCACCTCGTGGACCTGGTGGGCAATGTCGATCACGTCGCTGAATTTGTTGTCGTCGGGGTCGAGATCGATCACCAGAAAATCCGGTTTCTCAGGCGATTGGTAGCGTGAGAACCACGGATTGATTTCAATGCAGCCGAGATTGGCCATGTAAAGCAAGCTGCGTTCGTCTTGGCAGAGCAGGTAGTCGATCGAGCGGCCGCCGGATTGCGAGTAAACACGATGTGTTTTGATGAAGCGGGGAATGTGGCCCGTAAGGTCCTTTTGGTAAAAGCCGGCCTGGTCTATGCCGTTCGGGTGGCGGTTCATCGATTCGGGGCGGTCTTTAAGGTAGGGGAGAATGTGGGACGCAATGCCGCGGTAGTATTCGATCACATCACCCTTGGTGTAGCCGTCCTTTGGAAAATAAATTTTGTCTAAGTTGGTGAGGCGCGGTTCGCTGTCGGTGAACGCCGTAACGGCCGTGGGCTTAAGTTTGGGCTTGGGGGCTACGCTGTTCTTGAGCGGGCGAAAAGTGGCTTTTTGAGTGTGCCTCGGCCGCGTGGATTTTTCAGCGGCCACTTCCGCGGTGGCGTTGATTAAAATCCAATCTGCACTTGTGCCGCTCTTGTACACGCTTTCGGGATTTTTGACCGCGACCTGCGCGGTTTTTCCTTTAAAAGAATCGATAAGTTTGATGAGTGTGGACTCTTGAAAGGCACCCTCTAACTTTGCCTTGCGGCGGCTGAGCGGTTGATGGCGCAGGTCTTCGTCGTTGAGAAAAAGCAAATCAAAAACGTAATATTTCCCACCGGCAATTTCGCCGTCGAAGACAGCGGTAACATCCAGCTCTTTAAGTGCATCAACGATGGCCGGGAACTTTTTCTCGAAGGGCAGTAATGCCTTTGAGTAAAGATGCACGCGCTTGCCTTCGACTTCGGCAATGGAGCGTACGCCCTCAGGCATCGGCTCGACGATCCACCCGGCGGGTGCTTGTTTGTGACTGAGGGTCGCCAGCATCGGTTTGTTTTTGCGCGGCATAGGTGTGGGACCGGTCGCGGCCAAGTGACCTGGCCGTTGCGATTTGTCTGCCCGGGCAGACAAAACATCCGTCGATTTCTTCGTTTGCTTTGCCGGCAGCAATCTACTGGTCCTGGGACCGGTCGCGATTCGATTTCGTGTACGTTCCATTTTGTCTGCCCGGGCAGACAAAATATCAATCGACTTCTTCGCTTGCTTTGCTGGCAGCAATCTACCGGTCCTGGGACCGGTCGCTTTGCCGACTGCGCGCTTAACGGGCTGTTTCTCTTTTAATTTCTTCAAGTCGGCTTTGGTCGCCAATCCTTTTTTCGACAACCAAACATCACCGGCGGCGAGCGATTCTTCTGCAATTTGCTCGAGAGTGCGCCCAGTTTTTACCGACAAATTGTCGGGAATCTCCGTGCGCTTGTAAGTTGAGTACTGATCACGTTTCTTGACGAGCAGCCAGGCCTTCTCGCCTTCATTGGCCTTCTTTAATTTTATCAGTGCGAACTCACCTTTTAATTTTTCACCATTCAGCACAAAGGTGAGATGGCCCTTCGCAAAATTGTTCATCATGGCGCGTTCGCTGTCGGCGCGGCCTTTGGAGCCGCGTTCGACGTACGTGCCCTGATCCCAAATCATAACGGTACCCGCGCCGTAGTTCCCTTTAGGGATAATTCCCTCAAACGACCCATACTTAATCGGGTGGTCTTCCACAAAAACTGCAAGCCGCTGATCGAGAGGATTGAGAGACGGGCCCTTGGGCACGGCCCAGCTTTTAAAAACACCGTCAAATTCGAGACGCAAATCAAAATGCAGGCGGGTGGCGTCATGCATCTGCACGACAAAGCGAAGTCCGCCCTTGCCCCGCTCCTTAATGCCTTTAGGCTCAGGTGTTTGGTCGAACTTTCGTTTACGATTGTAGACGCGCAGACTCACACATCAACCGTACACGGCACCGCTCTTGCTCTCAAACAAATTGAATCGAAGGAGATTCGCCATGGAAGCATTACGAATTATGGTTGCGAATGGAGCGTTTGCTGATGAGGTTCCCCCTCCTGAATCTCATATGGTCGATACGGTGTTGGGCTTCGGAGTCGCCTTTTTGTGGTTGGTTGGCGTACTTGCGGTTTTAATTTTGTTGGTTTTTCTGCCGCGCTTATTGATGGGCTCGCGCCGGGGCGCTACACGTAGTGTATGACAAATCAGCAGACCCGATTTCAATGGAAGATGGCAAGCCCGGCCGGGAATCTTTATTTGGTGGCCTCGGCCGAGGGGCTTCACGAAATTTGTTTTTCGGAGCAGCCTCGGAATGGTGTGATGGCATCCTCGCTGGGCGGCCCGGAACCGGCCATGCAGGTTTTGCGTGAGGCCGTTCGGCAGCTGGACGAATATTTTGCCGGGCGCCGGCGCGATTTTGAATTGCCGTTGTGTGTGCAGGGGACTGCCTTTCAGGAACGAGTGTGGGGAGAATTGCGCAAGATTCCTTATGGGAAGACGTGCTCATATTCCGAACTTGCCGCGAAGTTGAACAATCCGAAGGCTGTGCGCGCCGTCGGCGGCGCCAATGGCCGAAATCCACTGGGAATTATTGTGCCCTGCCACCGAGTGATCGCCGCGGACGGCTCCCTCGGGGGTTACGCCGGCGGCCTCCCGATGAAAGAGTTCCTCTTACGCCTCGAGTCACAATAGATAGGTTTTTTGTTTTCGCAAAAATTTGGGGGCACGCTTAAAGGATGAAGTACATCTTGATCGGCGTCGTCGTGTGGATGGCGGCGGCAGTGGCTCATGCCGAAGAAGCCTGCACGCATGACGACCACACCTTCCGCTGCGTGAAGTACATAAAAAATTACGACGGCGATACGCTGACGTTCGACATTCCAAACGTGCACCCGCTGCTGGGGCGCAAGATCAGCATCCGGGTCGCGCACCTCGACACGCCGGAAATGAAAGGCAAGCAACCTTGCGAAAAGGACGCCGCACGAACGGCTCAGCGCCTGATCGAACATCTCCTCAAAAATGCAAAACGCATCGATCTGCAAAATGTCGAGCGCGATAAATATTTTCGTATTCTTGCGGACGTGATTGTGGATGGCCGCAACATCAACGACCTCTTGCTCAAGAATAATTTGGCTTACGCCTACGAGGGCGGCACGAAAAAGAAAATAAACTGGTGTGATCGCATGAATGTCGCGGGCGAAACGCCTTAAATTTCCAAGCGGCGGAACATTTGCGAGGCCTCATCCAATTCCCACAACTGTCCCTGCTCAAGATCGAAGTAAATTGCGAATAACGTCAGTTGCTTAGCCGCAATAGCTTCTTGCACAAACGGGAACGTCTTCAAATTTCTGATCGAAACTTTCAGCGATTCCATCTCAGCCATGCGGCATTGGGTTTCTTCGTCGGCCTCGGGAATTTCTTGCAGAACGGCCTCGCGTGCATCTTCGGCAATCGTCATCCACTGGCCGATAAAAGACATCGCGGCTTCGCCGGGCCCTCGCATCAACGCACGGATGCCGCCGCATTGCCGGTGGCCCAAGACGATTATGTTCTCAACTTTCAGTGCACTCACTGCGAATTCAAGCGCCGAACTCGTACCGTGAAAACCGACGCGTGAAGGTTCGCAAGGCGGAACCAAATTCGCCACGTTGCGCACCACGAACAAATCGCCAGGTTCCGCGCCGGTCAGAATCGCCGGGTCGACACGCGAATCACTACAACCGATCAACATGGTCTTGGGCGTCTGGCCGCTCGCCAGCTTCTGATAAACAGAATGCTCCATGTTTTCCTGGAAATACTTTTCGCGGAACTTGCGGAAGCCGACCATCAGCCGGGCGATTGCCTTACTCATTAGCAATGACGAGTAAGCTACAATGAAAGCAAAATCAAGCGGCTTGCTGCTTTTTCAGCTCGTCCATGACCGACTCGTACTCGGCCTCCAGGCTGTCCACCAATTTCAACAGAGTTTGGGGATCGGCGGGCGACGAAGGCCGTTCTAACCGCGATACGATTTGGCGCATACGCGTGGCCCCCACATTGGCGCAGGTTGATTTAAAATTATGCGCCAGCTGGCTCAGCTCCTGCATCTTGCCTTCATTGATCAAGCGGCGAAAATCGGCAAATGCCGGGTTGGCGGAAAGCACAAAAGCATCCACCAAATCTTTCATTAATTCTACCTTCACCGCGGACTCCAACTTCTTGACCGATTGTAAAACGTCCGGATCAAGCGAGCGGGAGCTCATCCACTTGGCGATTTTCATCGCCAGATCCTCTTGCGAAATTGGTTTGGCGACATAGTCGTCCATTCCGGCTTGTAAACACTTTTCCACATCGCCTTTAATGGCATTGGCGGTGACGGCGATAATGGGGATTTTCCTTTGCGACTCGCCGGCATCGCCACGGCGAATGCGGCGCGCGGCCTCGTAGCCGTCCATAATGGGCATTTGCCCGTCCATCAAAATAAGATCGAAAGGATTTTCCGCCAGTGCCTGAATCGCATCCGTGCCCGTGGTGGCGAAATGATACGTGCAGCCCATGCTTTTCAACATGGCGCCGACCACCATTTGGTTGGTCACATTGTCTTCGGCCACCAAAATGTGCCCTCCCAAAATGTCGTCGCCCACGTGCGCCTTCGATGGCACCGGTTGGTCTGTCATTTTGTATTTGGCGGCCTTAAGTTCGATCGTGAAGTGGAAGGTCGAACCCTTTCCCACTTGGCTGTCGACACCGATCTTGCCGCCCATCAGCTCCACCAGTTCTTTGGTGATCGCCAGGCCAAGTCCCGTGCCGCCGTACTTGCGGGTTGTGGATTCGTCGCCCTGTGAAAATGATTTGAAGAGGCGGCTCATCGTTTCGCGGTCCATACCGATGCCTTGATCGGTGACTCGAAATGACAACCCGACAATCGAATCGCGTTCACGCGTTTTGCTGATCGACAGTTTGATCGTGCCCTTGCTTGAGAATTTAATGGCGTTATTGAGAAGGTTGATCAAAATTTGCCGCAAGCGCAGGGGGTCGCCGATAAACATGTCGGGGATTTCAGATGGAATCAGTGTTGCCAGCTTCAGGTTTTTTTGTTGGGCGGCGTATTCGAGCAGGTGCATGGTACTGGCGATCAACTCGCGCAAATCGAAATGAGTCTCTTCCAACTGCATTTTTGCCGATTCAATTTTTGATAAATCAAGAATCTGATTGATCAGTGTGAGGAGCGAATTCGACGAATCGCGAATGGTCGACAAGTAAGCCGCCTGCTCGGCGGTGAGCCGCGTGTCTGAAAGAACCCTGGCCATGCCGATGATGCCGTTAAGAGGCGTGCGAATTTCGTGGCTCATGTTCGCAAGGAACTGCGACTTCAGCTCAGAGGCTTGATTGGCGCGCTGTTCGGCATCCAGACGCTGTTTGGCCTCGTATCTGAGAAAAGCCGTGACCGTAACGAGCATAAGGAAAGCAATCAGTAGTCCGCCGAAGATGAAATGCGTAGCTTTGGTGAAGTCGGCTTTGTTGCGCGCCGTGCGACTGTCAAGCAGGACTTTTTCTTCCTGCAAAAATTGGCGGAAAGTTTCGTGGACTTGATCCATGGCTTGCGAGCCCTGGCCGTCTTTGACGTGGCGGACGGCTTCGGTGTTGTTCCCCATTTTGGCAAATTCTATGTTGACCTGCAGATATCCGAAACTATCGCGAATTTGCGATGTGAGGCGTTGTGCGATGGCCAGCTGATTGGCGTTGTCGCGCACCAGCCAGCGCAGCCGATCGAGACCGCTGTTGGCCGCGTCGACGGAGTCACGATAGGCGGCCAAGAAAGTTTCGCGGTTTGAAAGTAAATAACCGCGCTGCGAAGTTTCGGCTCGTTCAACATTGATTTGAATGTCGTGGGTGACGTTGATGACATCGGCGCTGCGGTTGAGCCATTCATTCGACTCCACATAGCTGCGCGCCGAGGTGTACGAAAAAATTGTGATGGCGAGGAGTAATCCCAGACCAAGTCCAGCAAAGAGAGTCGAGCGCGCCTGAATCATCAATATTAGTTCGGCTTGATGCGCGTTCGTATCCACTGTACTTTGGTCTAGACGCAGCGCTTTTAAGAGGTGAGTATGCGATTGGATCCGTTAGCTACAGCTGTGGCGGTTTTAAAGAATAAGTATCCGGGGGCGGCTTTTGGTTTTGCTTCAGGAAGTGTGTTTCGCGGTGAAGGCACGGCGGCGTCGGACATCGATTTAGTTGTTTTGTTTGACTCGCTTGAGAATGCTTGGCGTGAGGCGTTTGTTGTTGATGGCTGGCCGATTGAAACCTTTGTGCATGATTCGGCGACTTTGCGCTATTTTTTTGAGGAAGTGGACTGTGCTGAAGGTATTCCTTCGTTAGTTTCGATGGTGGCGGAGGGCGCAGTTGTGCCTGCGCGTACGCCGTTGAGTGATGATTTGCAGGTTTATGCGCAGAAGATAATTGCCGAGAGCAAGCCGCCGGCGTGGAGTGAGGAGACGATCACTCAGCAGAGGTATTTTATTACGGATTTGGTGGATGATATTCGCGATCCCCGTAATTTGCTTGAGGCGCGGGCCGTTGTTGGCGCACTTCACGAATCACTGGGTAATTTTTATTTTCGTTCGCGTCAGGAGTGGTCGGCAAACCGCAAGCACATTCCTCGGCGGTTGCTAAAAGTGAATCCCGAGTTGAGCGAACGATGGTCGGTGGCATTTGCCGATGCATTCGCGGGAGAGTGCGCCGCAGTGATTGCCTTGGCTGGGGAAATTCTACGCCCTTACGGCGGATTTTGTTTTGATGGGTACCGGCGTGATGCTCCAGCCAATTGGCGGAAATAGCCTCACCTAATTTGTCTGCCCGCGTGGCAGACATTTTTGAAAACATTCTCAATGATGAGCCGGTCAGTCTTACAAAATATAAGTCGGATCACAGACAAGCTTGGATTTATCCCTAGCGGCGGATAACGCTGGAGAATGAATAAAACATTATCCAACTCAGCTCTTTTCGTTCTAACAGCAATAACATTTTTTTTGAGTGCAGCGGTCCAGGCTCAGGGTCAAAACTGCCCAGACACCCAAGATCTTTGGGGTGGAAGGATGTTCAACAGTTTCTACACCATCAATAACGGTTGTCTGGTGCAGGTTTCGCCGATCGAGAAACCGAATTTAGTTTATCGTGAGTACATTTTCGATGAAGGCGGGCGTATGGTGATTGCCAACTCGATCGAGGGCGACGACATGAACAGGTCGCTGGGCGAGCGAGCGTTTTGGTTGTTTCCGCGCGGTGGAGTGCCGAAGATTAAAGTCGGCAAAGATGAAGTGGTTGTGACCTTTTCAGGCGGGCAAGTGGTGCGCTTCAACGCGACGACTCCATTCATAGCGGGTTTTGACGGAGTTCAGTTTAATGAATCACCGGTGATTGGGCTGCAAGAGCAGGGTGGGTTTGAGTTTGTTAAATATCCCGGCATCTATTTGGATGGCGGTTGGAAGATTGGTGGGTTGGCCTATCGCGATTCCACGAAGACATCGGAGTTTGTCGATTCCGCCGGCAAGCGCTGCATGGTGGCCAACACAGAAATTTTTGATTACGAATCGGTTTTGTATTCGGAGCCGATACTCAAATTCCAGACAGATGACTCTCTTTTCGCTTTTCTTCGCACGCGCTGTCCGAATTTCGCTATCGGCGCTGGAATCTAATGCAACGCAAAGGTGGCTGGCACCAAAAGGTGGCTGGCACCAAAAGGTGGCTGGCACCAAAAGGTGGCTGGCACTAAAAGGTGGCTGGCACTAAAAGGTGGCTGGCACTAAAAGGTGGCTGGCACTAAAA
>JADMIO010888865.1_pt1 | contig 68263 bp, 47 predicted proteins | sample 8958161 | NCBI WGS metagenome assembly JADMIO01 (sample SAMN16585339, study PRJNA669376) | soil metagenome | isolation source: Crop rotation soil | place: USA: Cullars Rotation, Alabama | collected 2011 | reverse complement strand
CGCGACAACTTGTCCACGTGGAATTCTAAGCTTAGGATCCCAATGTGCTGGAAAGCGGGCTCGCGCATTGTATCTCGCATTCTCCTTGAAGCCCGGCTCCTTCGCCCAGATCTCCTCCATGTTGACGACTTGCGTCTTGTCGGGGTCGTTCCCGAGCGGATCGATGAGGTTGACCGGGTCGTTGTCGGCGTACGTGTAGAGGTTCGTACCGCTCGCGAACCCGCCCGGGTCCTTCGACGTCCATCGTCCGGTCTCCGCGTCGTACTCGCGGAGCCCGAAGTGGACGAGCCCCGTGAGCGGCTCGTAGAGTCCTCCGGCGAAACCGAACGGCTGGAAGCCCGGATTCGTGTCGAGGAGGACGCGCCCGAACTCGTCGTGGTCCATCCGCTGCGCGACCTGGCCCGTGGCGACGTCGACCACCACGCGGACGCTTCCCAGGTCGTCGGTGACGATCCGGTAGGTCGCTCCGCCCCTGACCATGTAGTCCGGCACGTTCCTCCCGCTCGCGTAGACGAAGCGGCTGACCACCGCGCCGGCGGCGTTCAACTCCGCGATGGGCCGCAGCCCGTCCTGGTAAAGGAACGCCTGCGCCGTTTGACCATCGACGTCCTTCACCACGCGCCGTCCCCGGCCGTCGAGCAGGTACTCGATCCGCGTTCCGTCCGGCAGGGTCACGCCCTTCAGGCCCCCGCCTCCGTGGTACTCGTACGACGTGGTCTTGCCGGCCGCCGTCTTCTGCACCAGTTCCCCCAGTGGACTGTAGGCGAACGTGGCCCCGCCGTAGTGCGTCAGCCTCTCCTGCGCGTCGTAGCTCGCGTCGACCGCTCCGCCGGCGCCGGTCACGCTCAGCCGGTTTCCGTTGGGGTCGTAGGCATACGTCGCGGTGAGCACGCCGTCCCGCCGGACCTCGGCGAGCCGCCCGCCGACGCCATAGCCGTAGGCGATGACGTGAGTGACGCCGCCGGCGGTCTCGCTCTTCGTGACGACGCGCCCGAGCCGGTCGCGAGCGAACGTGACGGAATAGAAGGCGCCGCCGCCGTGGCTCGCCGAGTAGGCGGATAGCTCGCCGAAGCCGTCGAAGGTCGACGCGTCGTGGAGCGCGCCCAGGTCCGTGGCGACCGTCAACCCCGTCTGCGCGTCGCGCGTCAAGACGAGGTCGCCCGCCGCGTCGATCAACCCGTCACCGTCGTACTGCAGGGCGATGGGAGTCGCGCCATCGACCCCGATCTGCGTCACGCGGAGGTCGTCGTCGTAGGCTCGGCCGACACTGCCGGCGATGCCGCCGCTCCAGGCGGTCCCCGTGGTCAGCGTTCCGTCGTACGTGTATCCGAGAGCGATTTCCTGACCGACCGCCAGCGAGACGAGTCGGTTGGCGGCATCGTAGGCGTAGGTCCGCTGCGTGGTGGCGAAGTCGATGAGGCCGAGGCGGCCCGCGGCGTCGTACTGGAACGCGACGGGCCGTCCGTCGGGCCGGTCGATCCGGCTGGGCAGGCGGTCGGCATCGTAGGTGACGCGGGTCGGCGTGCCGACCCCGCCCACGTCCGGCGGGCGATACGAGGCGACTTCATCGCGCACCGTGTAGGCGAAGCCGTGGCTCGACTGCCCGGGAGGCGTGAAGGCGGCCAGGTTGCCGTTCGCGTCGTACCCGAACGCGATGGCCTCGCCGCCCGCGAGCGTCTTCCGGGTCTTCCGCCCCGCCGCGTCCCTCTCGTAGATCACCGTGCGCCCGATGGCGTCGGTGATGCTCGAGACGAAGCCGTCCTGCGCGTAGCCGAAGGTGGTGATGCGGCTCCCCGGACCCGCTCCCCACGTCACGGTCATCACCCGGCCCTTCGCATCGTAGTCGAAGCCCATCGGCTCGAGGTTCCCCAGCCGTCCTTGCACGGCCCTCCCCCGCGCGTCCAGCACCGCGGTCCCCTTCCGTCCGCTGGGCAGCGTGCGCGTCACCGTCCGGCTCGCGCCGTCGTAGGTGACGGTGAAGGTGCGGCCGTTGATCGTGGCGGTCTCGGTCATGGTCTTCAGGCTGAGCGGATCGGTGGGGGAGTCGAGAGTCACCGTTCGCTGGAACGACGTCGTCTTCGTCAAGCCGCCCGGTGTGGTCACCGTGCTCGTCGCGGGCATCGGCGCGCGCATCCCCCAGCGCGGGTCCGCCGCGAGCTCCAAGCTCATGGTGGTCCCGTCCGGCAGCGTCGCCGTCTCGCGGCCGTCCCGGCCGGTCTGGAGCAGCGACTGCGCGCCCGCCGCGTCGACGTTGGTCAACGTGACCTCCCCGCTGAGGGAGCGCGCCACGCGGAAGGTCGAGGTGCGACCCAGCGAGGTGGTCATGGTGACGGTGTAGTCGCGGTTCGTCCCGCTGCGCGCGAGCGTCTTGGTCGCTCCCGCCGGATCGGTGGCCGCCGTCAATCGACCCGTCGCGTCGTACTCGTAGCGCGACGTCTGCCCGCCGGGCCGCGTCACGCGCGTGAGGAGCCCGCCCGCGTCGTGGACGAGCCGGACCGTTTCATCGGCAGGGTTCGTGACGCGCGAGAGGAAGCCGCTCGCGTCGATCTCGAGCTCAGTCGTCTGGCCGAACGGTCCGACGATGGCGAGCGGACGGCCCTCGCCGTCGCGCTCGATCGTGGTGACGTTGCCGTCGCCGTCCGTCACCGAGGCCAGCCGTCCGGCGCCGTCGTAGGCGAACCGGTAGCGCGGCGCGCCCGTGAGCGGGTTCACCGTGCGCAGGTGGCGGCCGTCGAGGGTGAAGACGAAGACCTCGTTGCCGTCGGCGGCGGGGACGAGGAGCTCGCCGGCCACCGACCGCTCGTTGATGGGCGCGATGCGGCGGATGCGCGCGCCGAGGTTCTTCTGGGCGAAGTACACGCCTCCGTCGGGCCCCACGGCGATGCCGAGGTCCAGCTCCTGGATCGACGCGCGCGTCGCCAGGCCGCCATCGCCCGTCGTGACGGCGACGCCGTTCCCCGCGAGCGTGGTGATGATGCCGCCGAGCCGGAACCAGCGGATCCGGTTGTTCCCTTGATCGACCACGTAGACGCTGTCGTCGGGGCCGAGGGCGACGCCCACGGGCTGGTTGAATTTCGCCTGGGTGGCCGGGCCCCCATCGCCGCCGAAGCCGCTGACTCCGGACCCGGCGACCGTGCGGATGATCCCATCGGGAGTGACGCGCCGGATCCGCGCGTGGCTGACGTCGGCGATGTAGAGGCTGCCGTCGCGGCCCACCGTGATCCCGCGCGGGCTGGCGAGGGAGGCGAGGACCGCCGGGCCGCCGTCACCGCAGCCGGTGGCGGGATCGCAGGCGGCATCGCCTCCCGCCACCGTGTCGATGGTCCCATCCGGCGCGATGCGGCGGACGCGCTGTCCCGAGGTCACGTAGACGGATCCGTCCGGCCCCACCGCCAGACCCTGCGGGATGTCGAGCTGGGCCTGGGTGGCCGGGCCGCCGTCCCCTCCCGACCCGCGCACGCCGGTGCCGGCGATCGTGGTGATGGTTCCGGCCGGGTCCACCTTCCGGAGCCGGCTGTCGCCCGCGTCGACGATGTAGAGACTGCCGTCCGGACCGACCGCGAGCGCGAGCAGGCTCGCGAACGCCGCCTGGGTGGCCGGGCCGCCGTCTCCGCACGGGCTGGTGGGGCTGGGGCAGAAGTTGCCGCCCGCCACCGTGTGGATGATTCCGTCCGGACCAACCTTTCGGACCTGCAGCACGTTCGTGTCGGTGACGTAGAGGCTGCCGTCGGGAGCGATCGCCATCCCGCCCACCGTGACGAACCGGGCATCGATCGCCGGCCCCCCGTCGCCGCGCGGGCCGCTGCCCGTACCGCCCGTGACCGTCTCGATGGTGGGGCCGGGAGTCGCCGGGCTCTCGCGGCGCCCGTCGCCGCGGAAGAGCACCCTCGTGCTCGGCACGTACGCGTGGTGGACGCTCAACGTCCAGCCGCCGAGGGCGTCCGAGGACGGATGCCAGGTGCCGATCCAGTCCGTCCACGTGCGCGAGAGCGTCACCTCTTCGCGCGCGCGATCCGTCACCACCGCGCCGGTCGCGGGGAGGCCGAACCGGGGGGTGCTCGAGTAGTGGCCGGGGTACGTGTACCCGATCCGCACCGTGACGGGCTGCGGGCCGTCGAGGAGGCGGCCGTAGGCGTCCTTGCCGTCCCACGTGAACGTGGTCCGCTGGTTCGCGGCCGGGGGGAAGGCCTCCCGGAAGAGGCGGCCGGCCACCTCCACCTCCAGCTGGATCCTCTTGAGCGATGGCTGGACGGTGGGACCGCTGAGCGGGATCGCCAGGCTGTAGGCCGACTCGTACCCGCGCGCGCGGTCGCTCTGGTAGACGAGCCCGAAGCCGGTCCCCACCACGCCGAGCGCCTCGCCCAGGATCTGGTGCTGGCACTCGATCGTCGAGTTGCCCGACTGCCGGCAGACGTTGTCGAGGAGCGGATCGTCCTCCGGATCGAGGTCGGGGAAGACCGCGTCGTCCGGCGCCACGAGCGGCATGTTGAGGTCCCACGGGCTGAAGTGGGGGATCAGCGCGCGCCACAACGAGCGGCCCGGCGCGTAGAGCGCCGCGAGCTTCTGCCGTTCGGAGTCCGTGATGGAGAGCGCGGCGAGCGCGGCGCCGGTGTCGGCGACGCCGTCGCCCGAGACGTCCAGGTCGGCGAGTCCGCCGGTGACGCCGAGGACCTGGATGACGCGTCCGTTCTCCGCCGCGATCCACACCCCGCGCGCGCGGTCGTAGCTCCCCAGCGGAACCGCGGCGCCCACCGGCAAGCCCAGGAAGTTGTCGACGTAGAAGGGCAGCGGCGAGCTGAAGCGCACCTCGTCCGCTCCGGCCGCCAGCGCCTCGTCGGCGCTGAGCTCGACGCAGTAGGTGTAGCCGCTCGTCGCCGGCAGGGCGGCCGGCATCGACGCGGGCCCCGTGTCGCCCACCGTGAACTCGGTGGCCCGCACGGTGAGCGACGCGACCGGCTTCGTGGTCCCGTCCGGCATCACCAGCTGCGCGGCGGTCCCTGGCGGGACCACGAGCGTGGCCTGGCGCGTCCCGTCGCCGTCCGCGACCGCGCTTCCCCGCGCCACCTGCAGCGGGCCGGACAGGTCGACGGCGGTGGTCTGCGGATCGAGCGGGACGAGGACGACGTCCGGCAAGCTGCGGTAGTCCCCCCACGGGACATCGACCTGCCGCTGCGCGGGTAGACGGTCCGGCCGCTCGTAGCGGACCACGAGCGCGCCGCCGCCGTTGACGGCGATGTCGAACGCGCCGTCGGCGCGGCTCCTCGTCTCGCCGAACTCGGGATGGCCGAGGACGGCGATGCGGACGCCCGAGAGCGGCGCGCCGCTCCGCTCGATCACCCTCCCCCGCAGCACCGCGGCGCGGTTGCGGTCGATCGTCCCGTCCGCGACGCCCGTCTGGACGAGGTGGGCGCCGCGGTAGAGGAACTCGGTGGACGCGGCGACGCTGGTCGCCACGCCGGTCGCGACGTCCGTCGCCACCAGCGAGGGATCGGGCGGGAACGAGGAGGGGAAGAGCGCGGCGTTCAGCGGATCGCTCCCGGCGCTCACCTCGACGCCGTCGCCGTAGCCGTCGCCGTCGGTGTCGGGATCGGTGGGCTTCGTGTGGTGGAGGTTCACCTCGTCGCCGTCGCGCAGGCCGTCCCGGTCCGAATCCACGGCCAGCGGATCCGTCCCGTGCTGGTTGACCTCGGCGCCGTCGGAGAGCCCGTCGCCGTCCGTGTCCGGCTTCCGCGGGTCGGTGCCGAGCGCGGCCTCATCGGCATCGGCGAGCCCGTCGCCGTCGCTGTCGGCGCTGCACGCGGCCGGCGCCGCCGCGCAGCCGAGCGCGTCCCCGGTGGGATCGGATCCGCAGCCGGGGAAGGGCGCCGGCGGCGGGGCGCCGCCCGCGAAGAGGAAGAACAGCTCGTGGACGGGGTCGGAGAGGTCGAGCGCGCCGTCGTCGTTGGCGTCGGCCGCGTCCTCGCAGCCGAGGGCGGGGCCGTCGAGGAAGAGGAAGCCGAGCGTGGTGACGGCGTCGGTGAGATCGACGGTGCCGTCGCCGTTCGAGTCGCCGCGGACGAATCGAGGCTCTGCGCCCATGCACTCCCATGAAGAGAAGCAGGAGAAAAGAGACAGGATCGCCCCGAGCCATCGACCGTGCATGGAGACCTCCGGTGCCCGTTGTATCCACGACCGCAAACGGAAAGAGATTGTCGCCGATGCCCGCCGCAGCTCCAAACGTTGATCGCGGGCAGCGGCGCGCGAGGACTTCGGTCGCGTGCCGGCGACCGTCACTCCGCTCCGCCGCCGTCCGCGCGCCGACGATCGCTCTCCGCCTCATCGAGGAGGATCGGTGGCCTCCCGAAGCGCGCCCGCAACCGGTTGATGGCGCGGTGCACCGCCGGCCGGCCGATCAGCTTCCGCTCGAGCCGGCGCTTCCCGGGGAAGTCCAGCAACATGATGCCGATCAAGATGGTCAAGGCGCCTTGCCCGGGAGTCACGAGCATCACGATCCCCAAGACGACCAGCACGGCGCCGGCGAAGTTCTTCGCCAGCAGCACCGCCCAGCGGAGGACGGGATGGCCGCTCCCCCCTGTCGCGCGCGGCCGACTGTCCAGGAAGTACGTCGCGGGGAGCCGCACCAGCAAGAAGCCCACGAGGGCGATGCTTCCCGCGAATGCCCCGACGATCAGCGCGGTCGCCCAGGCGGCGCCGCTCCCCGTGATCCCCTGCGTGTCCACCGGTCCAGCCAACGATAGCCCCTCAGGATCCGGAGTGGCCGCTCGCCGGCCCGCTTCCGCCCATCCGGCGTCGTTTCGGCCTCAGCGACCTTTCCAAGGTCGCTTCCGGCCGGGCCTCCGCCGGCTGAACGAAAGCGTTCTCGGCGATGCGTAATTCAAAGGTCGTCCAAAACGATTAACACCTATGACCACTCCGAATCGCGAGGGGCTATCTGGATGATAACGGCCGCCCGCCGATCATCCCGATCGACTGGCGCAACGGGCCAGCGGCTCGAGCGGCCGCGGGGCCCGCCGCGCCGGGCGCGGCTCACCGTATTGATGGCGCTCGCCGGGGAGGAGTACGATCCGCCCCGTCGATCCTCCCGACCGATCCGAAGAGGGTTCATCCATGGGTCCCATGACCGGCGCCGTCGTCGCGAGTCTCTGCTGCGCGATCTCCACGGCGGCGGCGGCCGCCCCTCCGCCGCCGAAGGCGTTCCCCACCGCCGAGGGCTTCGGAGCCGGCGCGGCGGGCGGCCGCGGCGGGCGGGTCATCGAGGTGACCACGCTCGGCGACTCCGGCGCCGGCAGCCTGCGCGCAGCGATGGAGGCGTCCGGCCCGCGCATCTGCGTGTTCCGCGTGAGCGGCACGATCGTCCTCCACGGCCCGATCCGCGTGAGCGCGCCGTTCCTCACGGTGGCCGGTCAGACCTCGCCGGCGGGCATCGAGATCCGCGGCGACGGGAACCACGAAGGCGACTGGGGAGTGTGGTGCGTCAACGGGGCGCACGACTTTCCGAGGGAAGCGGCGCCCGCTCTGACCACGACTCTGACCATCTTCTCGGCGGAGGCCGGGAGGTTCAAGGGGAGTGTCGGACCTCTCTCGACGCTCGCCTCGCGCTCGGGTAGGATTTGCCCCCAAAAGCGGGCCGGCGGAGGTGAAGAGAAAACTCCCCGCGACAGGTCCCCCCGAGAAAAGGAGGTCTCAGATTATGTTCGAAGCTGTGGCCGGACCAGTTGAAGGGCTCCAGAGGCAGTGGGTCGCGGGAGAGGCCGAATTCCTGGACGCCGACGGAAAAGAACTCGGCATCGAACTCCCCGCCTGGGGTGGATACTGCTCGGCAGTCACTCAGCGTGGAGGGACGGTCGTTCTCGCTCAAGAGGTCTGTCGCCGGAACCGCGCCGCGCTTCTCGATTGGGGCATCAGGCCCGGTTACCAGGTTCGAATCGGAAAGATCCAGGTCAAGATTCGCCCGGAGTGGCTCCCGTTCGATGGCAACTGAAGAATCGAAAAGGCCCCCAGACTTCTTGGCAATGGCAAGGGTCGTCGGCGAAGTTGTGCAGCGAGAATCCGAACACTATAGGGATCTATTCTCAAGAATTGGTGAAGTAGTAAGGCAGGTGAGCGAGCAGGGGCAGAGGGCTTGGGGCTCATTCGCAGAGAAGATTAGCTTTCTTCCGCCTCCTTCTGCCCTACTGCGTGGATTCGAACAGCTTAGTGCGGCGCTTCCTGAGATAGCCAGACTCGCCGAAACTTTTTCTGAAAGAACCAAAGTCGCATTGATTCGGATGGCTGAATGCTCATGGTATTGCTCCATGGAGGAGATCCCTGCGGAGATTTTCGAGGTCGGCGACGCAATTCAAGCAGGTGATCAGCAGCTTGCAGATAAACTAATGTGCCAGATATACGATGATAACTATGCTCGAATCAAGACCAATATTCTGACCGAATTCCCTCAGCGCAAAGCGATCCTTGAGGGAGCTTTTTCGGCCCACGAGCGAGGAGAGTATGCTCTTTCAATCCTCGCCTTTCTTTCTCAAGCTGATGGAGTATGTTTTGATTTACTTGGTTTTAGCCTATATGCGAAGTTTATGCCCCCGGGAAGCCAGGGGCGCAACTTGCCGAGAACTGCGGAATTTGCAAAAAAGCTACCCGAAGATAATTTTTTCAAGCCAATGATGGAGCCGTTTGCGAGTGTCTTTCCGATCAGCGAGAAGGATGATAACTTATCGCGGTTTCCGCATGGGCTAAACCGACACATAGTGATGCACGGCAAGTCTCTTGACTATGGAACGCGAGTAAATGGATTCAAGGCACTATCTCTGCTAACCTACGTGTGCTCTGTAATAAAGGGGGCCGTGGAATCTGTCGCAAAGCATAACCAGACTAACTAACGGGGCGCATTAGGATCCAAGCGGTCCCTGAGGGCTGAAGTCTTCGTAAAAAGCCCTCGCAGAGTCTTCAAGTACCTTGGGCCATTCATCTCCGCAAGGGGGATCCACGTCCAGTTCTGAGATCAGGAAACGAATGATTTCCTCCATCAGAACAAACCCTGTCGGAAGATGGACTTCATCGAGGCCAAAATGTCGCCCGGCTATCAGGAAAGTTGAACTGAGGTGAAAGTGCTTTACGCATCGTGGCGGTTTTTCTGACGACAACTTGCGGCTGATCTCCCACCGAAGGAATGCTTTTTCTGAGCGCCCGGGGGTCTCTTGAAGACGGTACCAATACTCATTTGTTTTGAGCTCGTATTCTTTTTCCCTTTCAACTGCCCTCAAAGTCTGCGCGAGATAGAAATGAAGAGGCCCAAGTCTTGTCTCAAGTGGGATGGTTACAGGAATGGCCTTTCCTCTCCCGGGAGGTATTTGACAAAACGATAGAGTACGGAAGGGACTTTCCCGATTCTCAAAGTAGTATAGGATCGGGCTATCTCTGGTGAGGGTTTCTGAAATCAGATGCGCGACGTGCCGTCGAAAAGTATCGAAGCACTCTTCCGGTGTTCGACCGCGGATCGGCATTCCCGCTTTAAGTGGTCGAAACCTCTTCGTGCTCCGGTTGTCGGGACTTAGGGTCCTGAAGGAAGCGGAGCATTTTTAGTTCCACTTCAAGCAGGGTCCCGTCCAACTCTCCAGCATCGAGCCTTCGGAAAGCCTCCTGCGCATCCGAGAAACCAGCCTCATGGGCAATCTCGTCCGCTCTCTGCTGCAGGTCGGAAGGCGAGGAAGGCGCCGTCTTTTTCTCCGCCTTACGCAGCCCTAAGAGATTCCGCAACCAGCTTCCCATGACGTGCTCCGTTTCTTCTTTCGTGATAGTCTTGGGACTCACGAATTCAAGGTGGAATTTAACCACAGGAGGCTACTCAAGGTCAACTCAGGAGATGTAGAGGGTGCGCCGCACGCCAAAAACAGAAGCGAGCGCCGGGCGTTCCGGCGCTCGCGTCGAGTGAGTTTGGTTCCGAGGTCAGGCCGCCCGCCGCACCTTCGTCGCCGCGTCAAGAACGGCGCGCCGCCCGCCTCTCCCCGGCCGTCGCCGGACGGATGAGACCGGAGCGGCGGTCCCACACCTGAGCGCGGCGACCGTCGCGGGAGAACTCGACGACGCGGAGGCCGCCGTGGATCGGGTAGGACGTGGACGGGAGGAAGGGGCGGAACGTGGTCATGGTGGAGCTCCTTTCCGTGGTCAGCGGAGGACGATGGACAGCACGGCGACGAACGCTCCGAAGTAGACGAGAGCGAAGGCGACGAAGGCCGTTGTCCTGGCGTCCATGTGATCCTCCTTTTCCCTCGGCCGCGGCGCCCGTCTACGGGACTCGACCCGATCGACTGCCGCCGGCCGTCGAGGGAAAGGAAGAGCATCCGAAATGCCGGGCGGGGTCTCAGTCTGCGGTCAAAGGGACCCGTGACGCCCCTTCAAAAAATCGAGAGAATCTTCCCTGATGCCCCTATGGGGCGGAATCTGCCGTCATAACCCTCGGGAGATGGCCCGCCGCGATACCCTTCGTCGCCATCGTGGACGCTTCGTGTCATTCGGAAATAATTACATGCCTGGAACTATTTCCGTAGATACTTCCTAATTCCAAACGAATTCGAGCTCAGCTTTTCCGAATTGCGATGCCTTGGTAGGCCGACTCTTCGTTGCTTCCGCCCAGCACCGCCTTCTGAGTCCAGGGGAACGTCATCCATTCCTCGGCCCCGATGGTGAGCACATCCCCTGGGTTGAAATAGAAGATGTTGATCCCGCGCAGATTCCTCACCTTTCCGATCGGATACCAGTCCTCGGGACTCGCGCTCCGATCGCGATAGGCGACCCACACGGGGAACATCGGGACGTAGCCGTTCTCCGGGTTGCCGCGCATCCCTTGGTAGACGTTGTGAAGAGGTCCGCCGCGGAGCATTCCCGCGATCGGGATTCTTGCCTTCGGCGACGACTGCCGATCGTTCCCGATCGAGGCTGGGGCAACTCCAGTGACGACGCCCCACTTTCCGCCGGCCACCTGGTTAGGCATCCCCTCAATATGGAGCGTGCCGCATTCACCGGCGAGATTGTTGGCCAGGAGGTCCCAGCCGTAGACGTGGCTGGCGTTGATGAGAGAGCTTTGGTTCGGCGTCGGATTCCAAACGACGGCGTATTCACCGCCCGTCCACGTCCCGATCTTCTCCAGGTTGCCGAAGGCAATGTGGCGGTACTTTCCCGCCGCGTACTCGAGGGCGACGTGGACGCAATCGTTCGTGTCGTCCAGGAAGAAGTGGGACGCGATGAAGGGGCCGTTGCCGATGCCCGAGATGCGCCGGAAGCCGCTGGCGATCGGGTTGTTATTGGTCGAGCCGTTCCCCGAGTCGTCTGTGTTGCCGCCGGGCTGCGCTCCCGTGTAGCCGAGGGATTGGTAGACGCCGATGGCTCCCGTTCCGCCTCCAACAGCTTCGTCCGCCCGGAACTGGACGTAGACCGTTCCCTTATGGAGCGCGAGTCGAGGGGTTTTGTTTGACGTGCTCGCCGCCGTCGTCGTGAAGTCGTCGATGGTCCAGCCGTTCCCCGAGAGGAAATCCTGGAGCTTGTCCAGGAGGTCCACTTGGGAAGTCGGTGCATCGGTCTGGTAAACGAACCCCATGGTTTACTCCTCTTCCTTCTTCGCTTCTTCCGCGGCGTAGCCGGCGGCGGGATCGAACGTGACGGACTCGGGGACGACGCATCCGAACGCGCGGAGCATGTCGACCATCTCCGGCGGCGGGACCAAGCGATACGTGATGGGTTCCATTGGAATCCCCTCCTCTCTTCAACTCTGGCCAGCGTACGCGGCCCGACGACAGCCGCTCTCGTCCTCGCCAGGTGTCCAATTCGGCCGCCCGCGGAGGCCGTCCTCCGCCACGATTGCGAGCTTCCCAGGTGCGAGGCGTGGTCTCGTCGAGGATGGCGTGACGGTCATTGGGCGACAGCCTCCAGGTACGCCGTCCCATCCGGCAGCACGTCCCAGCCTCCAGCGATCGGACCATCGGGCAGGCGGTAGCGGCCGGAGCGCATGCGCTTGATCCGGCGCCGTCTCGCCAGCTTGGTCAGGGTCGCCCAGACCATCCTCCTCGGTAGCTTGAGAACAGCGGCGATAGTGCCCAAGTCTGCGGCGCCCTGCTCGAGGATGGCCAGCACGGCGGCCGGGCCGGCGTACCCGGCCCGCGGCGCGCCCGGCAAGGGCAGGCTGTAGCGGTCGCCGTCGAAGTCGATCAGTCCCTTGTGGACGAGTTCCGCGACGGTGCGCATCCATGCGTTGGGAGATGCGCCGTGCTCGCGGCCGTGTGCTTTCAGCTCCGCCCGACTGCGCGGGCGGCCTGCTATGAACTCGAGGAGGAGGGCGCGATGGCCTCGACCACGAGCTTTCTGAGGAGCCGCCCTGGCTTGAACCGTACGGTCCGCTTCGCTGGGGCCTGCACCTTCTCGCCAGTCCGCGGATTCCTCGCCGTTCGCGGTGCCCGTGTCTTCGTCGAGAAGACGCCGAAGTCTCGCAATTCGATCTTCCGCCCGTCCGCGAGATCTGCGGTGACGAGATCCAGGAACGCTTGAACCGTCTTCTTCACGTCGCTCTGTCGAAGGTCCGTCGCAATCGCGATCCGCTCGACGAGATCCCGTTTCGTCCAAGTCCTCATTACTCATGTCCTCCAGCTATCCCTTCCGATTCGTCCGCCGCTTCCAGTTCCGCCATCGCCTGCCTGCGCGCGGTCTGCTCTTCGCGCGTGAACGTGTCGTCGTGCGTCCACTTGTCCGGCCGCTCGAGGAAGCGCCGGAGCTCCTCGACGTCCACGCCGAACCGCTCCGCGAGGATCGGGACGGCGGCCGCCACGTCCTCCGGATGAGCGGGCGGGAGCGCCCGCACAGCGGCGATGAGGCGGGCGATGTTGTCACTCACGCTCGCTCGAGCTCCATGTAGCCCGCGCTCCGCGGCCGGCGAGGTCGGGGCGGAGCGGCCGGCGCGCCGAGGAGCGTGGCCAGGTCGACGGCTCGCACCTCCACCTCCGCGCCGGGGAGGAGATGGGGAGTCCACGATGAGAAATGCGCGGACCGCCAGAGCGTGACCTCCCCTCGCTTGCCGGCGATCGGCGGGAGGAGCCGCTTCCCGTGAGGGTTCTCCCCGAGGATCGACGACACGTCCCCTCGCCCGACAATTCGGACGCCGCACATCGACGGCGAGAGAACCGCGTGAGTCTTCAGCACGGCGAGGAGCGATCGCACCTCGGGATCCATCGGCGCGCCGCTGTCGAATCGACGGCGCTTGCCGTCCGCGTCGAATCCCCACGGGCTATCCACGTCGATGCTCCAGAGTCCGTCATCGTCCGTGAACGTGAAGCCGATCTTCTCGCCGCCTATCGAGCGCGAGTCCTCGTACGAGGTCCACGCGGCCGGGCTGTGCGTGTCGAGCCGCTCGCCGGAGCCGTCGAGCGCGAGCGGCGTCTTTCCGTCCGGCCCGCCGTAATGTCCCCAGCAACGCATCGAGCGGAGCGGTTCGGGGGGACCGTCGAGGAGCATGTGCTACTCCTCGATCGGGAGGCTGTAGGTCCCGCTCGCGTCGTCGAGTGTGATGGTCTCGTCCTCGACAAGCGGCTCCAGGGCCAGGCGCGTTTCCTCCAGGTCGGCGCGAGCGGTCTCGGCGAGAACCTGGAGGATGCGCGGCTCGATCGCGAGCGCGTCGAGGCACCGTTTCCTGATGAGTTCCTGCTCAACTGCCATGTGCTAAAAGTCTCCGGATTAGTAGAAGGTCCCGCAGGACGCCAGAGGAGAGCCGGCCGTCCAGCGGGAGCCATCAAAGGGTTCATGTTGAAGAGGAAGGGGCGGGCGGCCCTCGAAGGTATCCGTGGTGATTCGTCCCGGAGCTTCGAGCGCGCCGCCCCCGCAGGTGTTCTCAGGTCCCGCGGTGCCCCTTCCCCGAATAGATCGCGCGCCTCCCCGTTCCGTACAGGCTTTGATGGCGCGCCCTGCCAGCCGCAGCCTAACGGCCGCGGGCGCAGAGTTTCCAAAATCAGACGAGACGTTTCCCCTGGATGACGATGAGCGACGCGGAGAGCGCGACGGCGCCGAGGCTCTCGGCGTCGAAGTGGTTCGAGTCGGTGATCTTTCCGAGCGCCCGAGCCTTCGCCTCCACCTGCGCGTCCTGCCCCGTCGCGTGCTCGCGATCGAGCGCCGCAATCTGCGTCGCGGCGGCCGAACGGGCCGCGGCCTCATCGGCAAGGTCGCCCGAGATGACGACGTGGAGACGATGCGATTCGGGAGCGCGCTCGGTCAGAAGATACGCCTTGTTAGCCATGATGACTTCTCCTCTTTACTAATCAGTTTCCGGTTGCCGTGATTTCCGGCCGCGCCACCGTGGCGACGGCCGATGGTCGAGTTCCGTTCGCTGTCACTTCGCCCGCATCTCCTCCAATCCGGCCCGGATCAAGTCGATCGGCGCGGCGGAGTCCGGCGTCGCCGTCTTCTTCGGCTCGGGGATGCGCGTCTGGGACTCGAGCAATCCGAGCTTGATGAGGTCGCGCGGGTCGACTTCGCGGCCCGCGCGCCACGCGCTCCCGTACACGCGCGCGCTCTCAGCGTCATACCTCGAGCGCGCGAGGTTGCTCTGGAGGGTCGGCAGGAAGCCGCCCGTCCACCGCGCCGCGAGAGCGGCCGGGTTCAGCTTGGCTTGCGCGTGCTCGTCGAGGGTGTCGATGACCCGTAGGATCGCGGCCCGTTCCGCCCAGTCGCATCGAGCATCGGCGAGCGTGATGCGAGTCTGAAGCGTGGCGAAGCCGGCGCCCTTCAACGTGGCGAGGTGCGTTTCCATCTTCGCGGGGTCTTCCGCGCCGTAGCTCTCGATCGTCGAGCGCGGCGAGGCGAAGAGCGGCGCGAGCTGCTCCACCTTGCCAAGCGCGGCGTCGAGCCGCTCGGTCGAGATGTCGCCGAGCCCCTTGCGGTACGCTTCGACTTCAGCATCGACGCGCTCCCGGAGCTTGCGGTCGGTGCGCCACGGGGCGATCCTCATCCGGTCGTTCGTCTCCGCGCCTTCGTTCGCCCGAGCGTCGAAGAGGTCGTAACGCTTCTCGACCTGCGACCGAAATTCGACGACCTTGCTCACTTGGTCGGCGAGCATTGCTTTGTGCGCTGCGGCGGCATTCTGCGCGTCCCGCAATGCATCGGAAAGACTGTTGGCAATGCTACTCATGAGCTCTTGCCCCTTTCTGCGCTCCATCGAGCGCGATTCACAACATGCCCCGCGACGAGCGGGACGATTCCCTATTAGCTAAGAATTCCCTTGAGCGCCTGGCGATTCTTCACGATCGCCCGAACGATGGTGCTCTCGCCCTGCGAAGTGGACATGGCCGACGTCACGTCCTCCGTCGTGAACAAAACGTTCACCGTCGGAGGTGCCTGCGGCGCGGAGCGGCCGATCTTGTCATTCGGCGTGATCGTCCCTCCGGCGTTCGGGGTATAGACCTCAGGCCCAAGCTCACCGACCAAAGTCGGGCGGCCGGGGAAGACGCTGCCCCCGTCCGCGAGTCCGAAGGTCGAGCCGCTCGAGGCGCCTCCGCCCGCGGTGAGCTCGCCGCCGAAGTCGGCTCCCGCTCCAGTTCCCGTGTCGGCGCCTCCGAAGAGTCCCGAGATTCCGGAGACCGAGCGGACGATGAGCTTCGCGAGCGCCGCTTTGATTGCCATGGCGAGGAGATCCCGGCCAAGATCCTCGAGCATCTTCGCCGCGGCGGTCCGGAAGTCGTCGAGGTTGCGGAAGCCGCTCAGGGCGAAGTCCGCGAGGGCCTTGCTCGCCGTGTCGAGGCTGCCGACGAGCTCATCTCCAATGGAGCGTCCGAGCGCACCGAGGCCCAGGTCGACGGCGGAGAAGGACGAGGAGAGGCCCTCGAACGCGGCGGAGAGCGTGTCGGCGGAGATCCCCGCCTGGCGCAGTTCCCTGTTGAACTCGCCTTCCGTGATGGCGCCTTCCTTCAGGAGCGCGTTCAAGTCGCCCTGGAGGTTGGCGAGGCGGTTCGTCTCCTCTCGGATTCGATCCGTCAAGGTCAGTCGCGCCGAGAAGCGCGCGAGGTGCTCCCGCTGCGCGGCGGCGGAGGTCGCGGTGGCGCGCGTCTCCTTCTCCACGGCTCCGGCCATGTCGTTCTCCGCCTTCGTGGTCGCTCGGATCTTCGAGGCGAGCTGATCTCCGAAGGCGGCGCCGGAGGTCGACGGGGAGAACGGGACCTTGGACTTGCTCAGCGCGTTCGCGTCCTTCGTGAGGTCGAACGGCGCGAGGTGCGTTGCCAGGTCCGCGGGACGCGCGTTCGCGTTCGCGAGGCCCAAGGCATACTTCGCCTTGAAGGCCGCGAAGTTGAGCGAGTCGAGCGCGGCGGAGGAGGAATTGACGAGGCGGTACACCTCATTGAGTACGGAGTGGAACGTCAACGTGACGGTCGCTCCAAACTCGTCGAAGCTGCCGATGGCCTGATGCGTGAAGTCGGAGATGGCGTCGAAGCCACGGCCCCCGGCCTCGGCGAGGACAGCGAACGATTCCCGCGCGGTCGCCGGGAACTTCCGGAGAGAGGCGGTCGCCTTGTCGCCGCCCAAGGCCATGCGAATCAACTCGGCCGTGGCATTCCTGCCCTCGTCGATGACGAGGCCGAACACTTGAGAGACGGTCGGCTCCAGGCGATCGAAGTTCTCTTGGATCTTCTCCTGAGCGCCGCCGACGGCCTCCAGGAGGTCGGAGCCGGCAACGCGGCCGTGCTCGGCGAGGATGATGAGTTCTGCGGAGGTCGCGTGGAACTTGTCCTTGAGCGCATCGGCGATCGGTTGATTCTCTTGAAGGATGGATTTCATCTCGCGAGATGAGACGGTTCCGCGATCGAGCGCGGCGGCGAACGCTCCGATGCCCTGCGATCCCTCCAATGCAAAGGCTTCGCTCAAGGTCCGCGTGAGTCCGACCAACTGCTTCGTGCTGAGGCCGTATTCTCCAGTCGCGCCCGCGAGTTCCTTGTAGGTCGCCGCGAGTTGAGCGGTCGGCGTCAGAGTCTGGAGCGTGACGGCCCGGAGAGCCTGATGAACCTGGCCGAGCTGAGCGGAGGATTGCGTGACGGAGACGAGGGAATTTCGTAGCTCCGTGTACGCATCGATCGACTTGCGCACCTCGTTGACGGCGAGGCCGGTTGCGACCGCCTTCAACGCCGTTCCGATTCCGAGCGCGGTCCGCTGGACGGATTCGCCGGCCCGGCCGAGATTGCCGAGGTCGCGGACGACGCGGTTGATGCTGCCCTTGTCGTCAACTTCGATGAGGAATGCTTCGGTGCTCATGTTGGTATTCGTCTATTCTACTGGGTTCTTTTCGGCGGACGGTCGAGGGAGGATCGACAAAAGATGCTCGCTCAAGAGTCTAACGTCATGCTGTAGAGTTCCCAGCTCTCGAAGGACGAGGACTCGCACGGCAGGATGAAGTTCCCCCACGGCATCCGAGTCGAGGTTCACGATGAAGTCGGCGAGCTCCTGTACGGAGCCGCGCGCGAGCGCGAGGCGGACGGCGAGCTGAGCGGGGTCCATCAGAGCAAGCCTTTCTCTCGAAGTTTCGATTCCTCGGCGCGAGCCTGCTCGAGCCATTGCTGCTCGGCGTCCGGAGTCTGCGGCAGGGGGATCGGCGTCAGCATGAGCCGGCCTCCCTCCATGTCTCCCACCGCGCGGAGGCCGTCTTTCGCGAGGCGCATTTGGAGGAGGCGAATCTCCTCCGGGGACATTGGCTTGAAGTCGTGGTCAGTCAGCATCGGCGGACGGGCTCCCCTGCTCCTTTTTCTGTCGCTCGACGGTGATGGAAAGCATCCGCTCGAGGAACGCGCTCTCCTCCGGCGAGAGGTCTTTCATCGCGTCGGGATGGATGTTCACGCCGATCGACATGGTTTTTTGGTTCACGTCGATCGACTGATGTTCGGCCCATGACTTGTCGAGGCGCGCCAAGATTCGGAGCAGCATCTTCGTGTCGCGTTCGACCGACACGCCGACGATTTTTCCGCCCTTCGCGATGACGGGTCGCTCGATTCCCTTCACGCCGACGAGCCATGCGGCCCGCTCCGCCTCGCCGAGGACGAGTTGATGGACGTTTTGGTATTCGGCCGCGAATTCTGAATCGCGCGACTTGAGTTCCTTCCAAAGGTGGAAGGCGATGCCGGTCTGGCCGGCAGCGGCGCGCGCGGAGCCGGTCTCCAGGAAGGCATCGAGGAATTCTTTCCGCTGCTCGGGCGTGATGACGGCTGGCGGTTGCGGCGTCGCGGGGACGATCTCCATTGGGTTCATTCGTTCCACCGCGGGAGGTCGCCGAGGAAGGGTTGATGCGGAGGGGACGTGTACTTCCTGATGAAGTTCTCGTAGATCCGGAACCGCCGGCACATCTCGGCCCAGGTCATGCCGGCATCTCGAGCGAGCTGCACCTTTCGGATGAGCTTCTTCTCCTCCGGCGAGAGGATCTTTCTCGGACGGCCTCGGCCTCGCGTGGAGCTCGGACGCGGACCGATCCGGCCGCCCTGCGCCCATGCCTTCGCGGGGGAAGGTCCGCCGCGGTCGGAGAAGTCGGGGAAGCTCATCGGCTCCTCCAGCCGGCGTCGAGCTCGCCGAAGAACTCCAGGTATTGGCCGAGGGGAACGTCGTGATGCTGCCGCGCGCGGCGCGGCGAGCTGCCACGACAGACATCGACGAGGACCCCCATCAGGCGGAGGAACTGGTCCTGTGGCGACCGCAAGCGGCGGGTGAGAGCGCGTCCCAGGCCGGTCACGGGCGGGGAGCCTCCGGCCGGCGGCGGACCGGCCAGTATCGATACGAGACCGACAGGCCGATCCCCAGCGACTTGCAGACGGCGGCCCGCGGCTCCCCCTCCATGAGGCGGCGGAGCCCCTCGGCGACCTTCTCTGAGCTGAGGAGCGGCGGACGGCCGGCGACGGCAGGCTCGACACAAGCGATTCGCATGTGTCGAGTGTAACTTGTAAAAAATTTTTGTCGGTTTGCCGGGAAGTTTCCGGGAAGTGACGAAGGGTCGAAGGGGGAAAAAGTTGCGGCCGTGGACGGGGCCTTCGGCGCCCGGGGGTGGTCGCCGAAGGCCGAAAAATCGTGCCCGAAATCCGGATCGCGGGCCGCTCGATCCGCGATTTTCGGCACGCCTCACCCGGCCTCCGCGGCCACGTCCCCTCGGCGAAGGAGCTAACCCAAACCTCCGTGCCAGGTTCCGGCATGTCGTTCATGCCACGGATGGACGACAGGACATCCTAACTATTCCTTGCCAAGTGGTTAGGGGAGTCGCGTCCACGGCTCTGACCATCTGGCGTACCATCCCGCGGCGGAAGTCGGGGAAGGCAAAGGATGTGCCGGGGGACCCCTGGTGGGGGAGCTACGTCCGGCACGACGTTTCAGAGCGTGAAGAATCATGCCAAGGGTCGCGGGGGAGGTGACGCTCGGAAAGCTATAAAAGGGAAGTGTTTAGGGAATAGTGTAAAGAAATCTTACACTTGAATCGGTTGGTGGGGAATTTCTCGCGCTGGCACGCGAGCGGCGGTCTTTCCGCCTCCCTGCGTCCGCGAGAACTTCTCGATCCGCCGCGCGTCACGCGAGAACTTTTCGATCTGCACGCGGCCGGCGAAATCTTTCGCGATCCGCACGACATTTTCAAATCTTTTCGCGAGTGTTTACGGACAGTGTAACTTTTCCGCGAATCGATCGAGAAGCGGCCGCCGGGCACGCGGCGCGCGAGGCTCCAGCGATCCCGTGGGATCCAGCATGATCCCGGTCCCGCGACCGATGTACGATGCAGCGAAACCACGAATTCGTGGTCAATCCACAGCAGAAATCGCACACAACACCCCCGAATCGACCGGCCACCCCAGGGGCAGGCCGTCCAGGTACGCCATCAGGCGTAGACAGGGGTCATGTGCGATTTATGCTCTCAGTTGACGATGTAATGGCTACATCCTACATCGGTACATCGGTCTCCCCCGCGACGATCCCAATGAAAACGGCCGGGGATTTTCTCCCCGGCCGCCCTGCTCCCGCCTGTCTGGACCTTCCGCCGCTCTTACCCGCAGTCGTCCTCGAACCGCTCCTTGTCGTCCAGAGCCTCGAAGTCCCACGTCTCGCCGCCTCTCTTCGTCGCCTGGAACCATGGAAGATCCCCTCCGGGGCCCTTCCTCCAATGGCCCTTCCTCCAATGGAAGATGTCCCGCCCGTTCCGCGTCGTGCTTGCCGTCTCCCAGCCCAGGAACCGCATGGTAGCCGCGATGTCGTCCCGATCCCCCCTGCGGAGCTCTCGGGCCTCTCGATAGCCCAGGAACCGCTGGAGGCAGACCGGCCTGATTCGCCCCTCCTTTGGCAGATGGTCTCTGAGATCCTGGACGAACCTCGGTTCGACCCGGTGGGCCTGCGCCTCCCGCTCGGCCTCTGCCCGCAGGTCCCCCGGTAGGGCGATCTCCTCCCCGGTAGCCTCGGCCACCGAAGCCTCCGCCCAAATTTGGTCCCGAATCGATTCGATCTCCCGCCATCCAGTCTGCACCACATCGTGCGGAATCTGGAAACACCAGAAACGATCGTTGCCGGTCTCGTCGGTGAGGTATCGGATGTCGTTCACGCTCCCGGCCAAGATGAACTGCCGCGGCCGCTCCGCCGTCAACCGACCGTAGGCCAGCCGGCTGCGGTCCACCAGTCGCGAGATGTTCGCCTTCACCGCATCAAGCCCCTTGCCGCGCAGCCCGCGGAGCTCGCCGCATTCCAGGATCCACTTCCCGTTGACGATCTCCATGAGCTGCTTCGTCTCGCCGCCGACGGGGGCCTCGTCATGGAAGAACTCGGGACGAGGACAGAGCGCCCTAAGAAGCGGGGACTTCCCGACACCTTGTTTCCCCTGGATGATCAGCATGAACTTGGCGAAGCATCCCGGCTGCCGGACCCTTCGAACGGCAGCGATGAGGAACTTCCGCCCCGCCATCCTGGACAGAGGCGTATCCTTCACCTTCATGTAGTCGGGGAGCCACGTGTCGATGCGGGGAACCCGGTCCCACGTGAGCGAGTCCAGATAGCGCCGGACCTGATGGAAGCTGTTCCGCTTCGCGATCTCGATGAGCTTGTCCAGGAATAGCTCCTTGGACGGCAGGAAGTTGAACCCCTCCGCGACGCGGACGCGCAGAGTTCCAAGGTCGTCGTCCACGACTTCCTTCCCGTCGAGGAAAACCGACCCCGTGAACTCGTCGTATTGGACCATCTTCCCGAGCCGCGACACCGCGATCTCGATGTTGATCGGCGCCGAGGCGCGCGGCCGCCCGCTGTCGTCGCAGATGAACTCCATGGGCGCGGCGCCCGGTTCCGCTGATGCCGATGGTGCCGGGGACGACGGCGAGCTCATGCGCTTCCTCCTCTTCTCATTGCCTTGCTGCCTGACGGCGGCCCAGAGTTCCTTGATCGCATTCTTGGAAGCGCCCCGCGCCTTGAATGCGATGTTGAACTGTCCGCGCTCGGCCTGCTCCATCTCTTTGAATCCAGCCATCTGGATCGGGTCGGCCATCCACCGCTCCAGGAGCTCGTCAATCTCCGTCCAGATGCTCTTGACTTGGTAGAGGACGCGAGCCTTCCACCCCTCGCGCCCCGTCAGCTTGGACAGCCTCGCACGCTCCGCCGCGTCCTCCGTCTGTATCCTCGCATAGTAGAGCTCCTCGTCCTCGAGCGCCGCCGCCTCGTCCGCCTTCCGGAGCCTCTCGCGGAAGGCGTCCTCGTGCTCGAGCACCTCCTCCGCCGGCGGATCCCTCAGCTCAGGGAAGGCGACCATCGCCGCCTCACGGATCGCCTCCTCATCCCAGTCCCCGTCGGGGAGCAGGAACCGCTTCTCGCCGAAGCCTACGTCGTCGTTTCGCATGAGGACCCAGCGGAGGTCGAGAGCCATCGACTGGACCGTTGCCCGTGCGGCCTCGTCGGTGCCTGGACAAGCGCGGATGGACCGTACCGACCCGTCCCGCTCGAGCGAGATGACTACCGCCTCGTCCCCGGCCGCCTGGACCTGGGAAACGTAGCCTGGCCAGTCGTGGACAGGATCAAGGCGAAGTGGAGACGTGGAACCGGCCGCCGTGATGGATGGTGCTTCCGCCGACATGTGAGTTCCCCTACGAAGGTGGGTTGGAATGAAACTGCCTGCCCGACAAGCTCCCTCGGGGTCGAGGAGCCGGGGCTACCTAAGACGGACTATAGCTTCGAGGGTAGCATTCGCTCAATGCGAGCCCCGGAAATAGATGCGGCCGGGCCGAGCGGGGAATTGCTCGGACCCGGCCTCAGTTCCATTCCGATTCGGATTATACCCCCTTGGATTGCATTGACTCAACGAAAAATAAAGACTAAAGGTCAATCTCTCGAAAACGCCCCGGACCAGGATGCTTCATGATGCCCATGGTTGCATCCATGGGCACAGGGACCGAGAAAGCGTGTAGCGCCCCGCGCGCGACTTCAGCTTGCGGCGTGCGGGTCGAGCCGCTCCGCCCGTGCTCCCGGCAACGTCGCGATCGCCTCTTGGAGCCGCGACCACTCCGACCGGATGTAGGTGTCGGTGATTTCGCTCCCGCGGTGCGCGGCGAGCGTCCGGATGGTCCCGGGCGTCGCGCCGCTCTCCTCGATCGACGTGATGAACCGGCGCCGGAACGAATGCCACGAGAGACCGGGACGCCGCTCCACGCCGACCTTCCGCATCAGGCACTTCAGGGATGAATCCTCAAGCCGATGACCATCCAGCACCTTCTCCCCGTCCGCTCCCCGCGGCACGGCCTCCAGCGCGGCGCGGAGGCGCGGGTGGATCGGGCAGACCCATCTCCGGCCGGTCTTCATGACGTCGCCGGTCACGTCGAGCCGGTCCGCCTGGACGTGCTCCCAGCGGAGGAGCCGCGCCGTGTTCCGCCGCATGCCGGTGAACGACTGGAGCAGGATTCCCAGGCGCAACCGGCCCTCGCTTCCAGCGAGCAACCTTTCAACCTCCGCCCATTCGAACGCGGGCGGCTCCGGCGACTTGTCCTCCGATCGGAGCCGCGGCAGCTCGTAGTCTCGCGCGTCGAGCACTTGCTCCCGCGATACCCATCGGTGTTTCCGCGCCCATTCGAGCGCCTCCAGGATTATGGTCCGCCACCGCTGCGCGTTTCGCCGGCCGATCTGACTCCCGGCCCCTGCCGAGAAGAGCGTTTCGAGCGCGGAGTACGTGATGCCGTCGAGGCGCGCCGGCAATGCTTCGGTCAGCGTCTTTCGGGTCCGCGGTTTCTTCGGCGGCTTCTTCGGACCACGGATTTCGTAGCGGTAGCCTCGAAGCGTTTCCGGACGCAATCCGTCCCGCTCTTTCCTCTGGAGCCATCGCTCGAGCGCGTCCGCGGTCGCTGTCACCTCCGGCGGCGGCGGAGCGTCCAGTTCCCGGGCGAGCTCGGCCGCGACGACTCGAGCGCGGACGATCGACTTCTTTTCGCGGGTCGAGAGAACCACCGTATTGTTGGTCCGGACATCGCGAATCTTCGTATAGTAGACCCCTGCTCGCGGATGCGGCTCGTGGACGACGAGATGTCCGTTGATCAATTGTGCTCGGGTCGGTCCGCGTTTCTTAGGCTTCGATTCCCGTTCCATTACTGGACACCTTTCCCCGGTATGACCATCTCTCTGACCATCCGGCAACCGATCGGAGGTTATTCGAGGTTGCGGGATCTACTTCTGTTCCCGCCGCCTCAGAGGGAGCGGCGGATATTTCTGGACTTGCGAAGTCCATGCCGGCTTTCAACGGGGCGCACGACATCGTCCTCCGCCACCTGCGCGTCCGCATGGGCGGCAACCTGAAGCACGATGCCGGCAACAACCTCCTCTTCTACGGGACCGCCGAGCCGGGGATCCACGACGTCATCGTCGACCACTGCTCGGTCTCGTGGGGCTCCGACACGCAGCTCGACTGGTACGGCTCCTACCTCGACCGCGCGACCTTCCAGTGGTGCGTCATCGGCGAGTGCTACATGGGCCAGCACATCGGCGGCAACCGCGCCCCCAAGAACCTCACGCTGCACCACAACCTCTACGCCAACCTCGGCTCGCGCACGCCTCTCGTGCAGCACGCGGACGTCTTCGACTTCCGGAACAACCTCATCTACAACTGGAACGGCAACAACGCATCGGTCTTCGGTCAGTTCGCGCTCGACGCCTCCGCGTTCGGGAACGTCGTCAACAACCTCTGGCTCGCCGGCCCCGAGAGCGGCTACCCCTACCTGAACGTCGGCAACGGCGGCCCGGTGCGCATCGACGGGAAGCCGGCGGAGCGCGGCGGGACCAAGCTCTACCTCGCGGGCAACCGCGGTCCTCGCTCCCCGAACGGCTCGGACGACGACTGGACCGGCCACGGCGTGAACACGTGGGACTACTACGAGCTCCACCACGAGGGCAGCACGCACCTCGTCGACCGCGCGCAGTACGACGCGGGCAAGCCGTTCCCCGCTCCGCCGATCGCCATGGACGCGGCGGCGGAGCTCGTCGACAAGGTGCTGCCCACCGCCGGCGCCTCGCGGCCCTCGCGCGACGCGATCGACCGGCGCATCGTGCAGAGCGTGCGCGACCGGACCGGCACGTCGCACGTCGACGTCAACGGCCCGCCGCCCGACCTCGCCCCCGGCGCGCCGCCGCCTCCGGTCGACACGGACCACGACGGCATGCCCGACGCCTGGGAGGACGCGCACGGCCTCGCCCGGGACGACCCGCGCGACGGCGCCGCGCTGGCGGCGAACGGCTACACGAACGTCGAGAACTACCTGAACGAGCTCGCCGGCGACCCGGTCGACGCGCCGCCGAAGTGAGGACGCGTCAGCGTCCCGCGAGAGGCTTCAGGAGCCTCACGCGGTGGTTCTTCGTGTCGCTGAAGAGGAGCCGACCGCCCTCGAGTTCCAGCACGCCGTGCGGCTGCCAGATCGGGGCCTCGCGGGCCGGCACGCCGTCGCCCGCGTAGCGCTCGCGCTTCGGTCCGGCGCCCGCGATCGTGCGGATGGTGCCGTGCACCGTGTCGTACGCCCGGATGACGTCGTTCTCTCCCTCGGCGACGCACAGGACGCCGTTCGCCGTCAGCCAGACGCCGCGCGGCCCGTCGAACGTCGCCTGCAGCGGATCGCCGCCGTCGCCCGTGTGACCGGGCTTGCCCGTCCCGGCCGCGCGCCGGATCCTGCCGCTCGCGAGCTCGAGCCGCCACACGGCGTGACCCGAGGGCGAGGCGATCCACAGGACGCCGTCGCGGAGCGCGAGCCCCTGCGGGGTGATGAACGGCTGCTCGGCGGCGAGGCCGCCGTCCTCGGGGACGCCGCGCTTCCCGTTGCCGGCGATCGTGGCGATGACGCCGGTGCGCCCGTCGATCCTCCGCACGCGGTGGTTCGAGAGGTCGGAGATGTAGACGTCGTCGCCGGGGCCGACGAGCAGGCTGTGAGGATCGCGGAAGCGGGCCTTCGCGGCGGGCCCGCCGTCTCCCACGTAGCCGGCGGTGCCGTCGCCCGCAACGGTGGAGATGATGCCGCTCTTCGCGTCGACGCGGCGCAGCAGGTGGTTCTGCATCTCGAGGACGAGCAGGTTCCCCTTCGAGTCGAACCGCACCTCGTACGGCTCATTGAGCGCCGCCGCCACGGCGGGTCCTCCGTCGCCCGAGTAGCCCTTGCGGCCGATGCCCGCGACGGACGTGAGGCGCCGCGTCGTGCGGTCGAGACGCAGCACGCGGTGGCTCCCGACGCACGTGATGTAGAGCGCGCCGTCCGGTCCCGTCGCGAGGCCGAACGGCAGGTCGACGGGCACGTCGAGCGCCGGGCCGCCGCCGTCGGGCACGTCGCCGTTCCGTCCGTTGCCGGCGACCGTCTCGATCGTGTACTCGACCTCGCCCGCCGCCGCGCGCGGAGACGGCGCGGACGCCCCGAGCGCGACGGCGGCTGCGGCGAGGAGGGCGGCGCGCGTCACCAGCTCACCGAGTCGATGGAGCACGTCCCCGTCCAGGCGGCGTTCGTCGTGAACTGCACGCCGAGCTGGTAGAGCGGCGTGGCGGCGTTGGCCGGCACCGCCACCGCGATCGTGTTCCACGCGCCCGCCGTGAGGCCGGAGATGGACTGCCAGTTCCCCGTCCACCGCCAGCCGCCGGCCGCGCCCTGCTGCACGTAGGGCTGGATGGACGTGAGCTTGCTCCCGGCGGGGATCCAGACGCGGTAGGTGACGGTCTTGCCCGCCGGCGTCGACGGCGAGGGGACGTAGGCCTGCTGCGTGCCGCCCGCGGTGCCGGTGAAGTTCACCGCGAGCGATGCCGAGCCGCTGAAGGCGCGGGCCGTCGATCGCGCCACGCTGCCGATGATGCCGCCCGAGTGCGTCCAGCTCTGCGCCGAGCTCTCGAAGTTGTACTGCGCCGTGTCGCCCGCGGAGACGGTGACGGTCGCGGCGCTCGCATTCCAGTGGTAGTTGGGCGCCCAGCTCGCGCCGAACACGCCCACGCGCACGCTGTAGGCGCCGGTGGCGGACGGCGCGGTCCACGCGTAGGTGTACGTGCGCGCCCCGTTCGACGCGAAGCTCTGCGCGGTCCAGTACTGCTGCGCCACCTTCGTGCCCGAGGCGTTGTAGATCTCCAGGTCGATGATGCCGTTCGAGAGCGAGCCTCCGGTGCAGGTGACCGTGGTGGTGATCGTGGTGGAGGCGCCGGGCGCGACGGTCGCGGGCGCGGCGCTCGCCGACGACGTGAAGGTGGGGGACGTCCCGGACCCGGCGGGCACCACGAAGAGCGTGATGCTCTGCGCGGGGAGCGTGGCGGAGAAGCTCGTCCCCGAGAAGTTGATGTCCGCGAGGTGCGCGATGGAGTTCGACGACGTCAGCTGCCACACCTCCGCGCGTCCCGCCGCGACGAAGTTGGCGAGCGACACCGTGAGCGGCGTGCTCCCCGAGAGGTACTTCGAGAGGACCATGACGGTGAGCGCGCCGCCGGACGAGCGCTGGGCGGCGAAGGCGGCGACGGTGTCCGGGTTGGGGCCGGTCGCGGAGACGCTCACGTCGCCGAAGGCCGACTTCGCGCCGTCGTAGTTCCGGTACATCTTCATCGCCTGGTAGGTCGGCGTGGACGAGGCCGGCGTCGTCCAGCGCGCCGCCAGGTCGAGCCCCTCGCGCCCGAAGATGCCGTAGATGTCCGCCTGCGCGATGGCGCCCGAGATGTGCCCCTCCGCGCCCCAGTTGTACTCGGTGACGCCGACCGGAGTGCCCGGATAGTACGTGCTCACCCAGCCCTTCAGCCGGGGGATGAGCTTCACCTGCGTGTTGATCCAGCTCTCGTCGACGTAGCTCGGGTCCCACAGCGAGCGCGTGGAGCGGTTCCGGCGGAGCTGCATCGCGCTCGAGACGTCGTTCGAGAACTCGCCGCCCTGCGGGTAGTAGTGCACGGTGAAGACGTCGACGAGCCGCTTGCCGGTCGCCGACTCCTTCTGGCGGAGCTGGTCGAGGAGCCAGGGGAGGAAGTCCCATCCGCCGTGGGCGTTCCGGTCGGGAAGTGTGGACCAGCCGTGCAGCCCGCCGTACTGCTGGTCGTAGCCGCTGTAGAGGTAGCCGCTCCAGCCCCACTCCTCCGGCGCGACCACGAGCGCAGAGGCGTCGGACGCCTTGATCTTCCCCGCGTAGTCGAGGACCTTGTCGCGGTACGCGTCCATCGTCACTCCGGTCGGGAAGACGTCGCGGTGCGTGGAGTGCCAGAGCCCGGCCTCGTTGTCGAGGATGTAGTACTTGAGGCCGCCCGCCGACGCCGGGCCCCAGCGCGAGACGAGGTGGTTCACCCAGCCCTGCTGGAGCGTCGAGGTCGACGCCACGTTCGCGTCGTTGGGATCGTTCCCCGTGACGAAGCCGCCGCTCGTGCGGACGCCGTTCCCCGCGTCGGGGAACCACTGCGCGTCGTTGCCGGTCTGCGCGCCGTACTTCGCGATGGAGAAGCTCGCGAGCTTGGCGCGGTTCGCGCCCACCTTGGCGACCCACGGCAGCATGGGGACGGTGAGCATGGCCTGGGCGCCCGCGGCCTTCGAGCTCGAGACGAACGTGTCGCCGCGCTCGCCCGCCGTCGCGCTGGCATCGGCGATGCTCTCGAAATACCAGTCGCTCCCCCGGTTGTCGGCGTTCAGGTTCCAGTTGTAGCGGCTCGTGTTGTTGCCGCCGTTCCGGTTGAGCGGGCTGTTCAGGTCGTTCAGCGAGGCGGTGTCGGCGTGGGCGACGCCGTAGATGAGCGGGTTGATCGGCTTGCGGTTCGCGTTGACGTCCACGGTGACGGTCGCGCTCGGGTTCTGGGCGAGCGCGGCGCCCGCGCACGCGAGGAGCGGCCAGACGACGGCGAGGCGCCGGAGGACGTCGATCCGCTGGTGGCGCATGGGAATCTCCCTGACGTCTTCAGTTGGATGGGAACCGACGATCACCTCTTCTCCAGCAATTGCCCCTTCATCTCGTCGGGCAGCGAGGAGCGCGCGATCCACTCCTCCGCCGCCGCCGCGTCGATCTGCAGCCAGCTCCGCCCCGCGAACTCGAGCCCCACGACGCGCGAGCTGGGGTCCTCGAGCTCCTCCGCCCAGCGCGCCGCGGCGCCCGGGTCCTCCGCGGCGACGCTCTCCACGAACGCGCCGATGGCGGCGTCGCGCGACGCGCCGGACGGGAGCGCCGCGAGCCATCGCTCGACGGCCGGAGGATCGGACCTCGTCCACGCGCTCGCGATCGCACCGAGCGAGCTCGCGCGCGGGTCGCCCTCCGGCAAGCCGTCGATCAGCTTCGCGGCCTTCGCCGGATCGTCCGCGGCGATCGCGGAGGCGGCGTGGGCGACGAGGCGGTCGCGGTCGCCGCCGGCGGGGAGCTTCGCGGTCCAGTCGAGGAGCGCCTCCGGCTCGTCGCGGGCCCAGATGGAGACGGCGCGGCCCAGCAGTCCGTCGCGTTCCTCACCGGGCTGGAGGCCCTGCACGCAGGAGACGGCCGCGCGCGGATCGGAGCCGGCCCACGGTTCGATCGCGCCCGCGAGGGCCCACTCCCGTTCCTCGGCCCCCAGCGACTTCACCCAGTCGATCGCGGCGGCGACGTCGGAGCGCGCCCACTGCGCCGCCAGCTCCGTGAGCGCGCCGTCTCGGAGCGATCCGGCCGGCAGACCGAGGACGAACTCCGCGCCGGCGGGCGCGCTCGTCTCCGCGAGCGCGGCCACGATCCCCCGCAGCCCGCCGGCAGAGACCTCCTGCGCCGGCAGCGCGCGGAGCCATCGCGCCGCCGCCTCCACGTCCGCTCGCGCCCACGCGGCGGCGACCGCCTCGATGGCGTCCGCCCGCTGCGGGCCGGACGCCATCGCGGCCGCCATCGCCGCGGCCTCGCGCGGATCGCTCTGCGCCCAGGCGGCGACCGCCGCTCGCATCGCATCGTTTCGGCCCGGCGCTCGCTGCGCCCACGCGACGGCCTCGGCGGGATGCGACTCCGCCCACGCGGCCGCCAGACGGGCACGGAGATCGTTCCGCGCCGCAGCCGGAGGCATCGCGTCGAGATGGGCCGCGGCCGCCTCCGGGTCAGCGCGCGCCCACGCGTCGAGGAGGGCGTCGAGCGCGCTCCGCCGCGCCGATCCCTCGGGCAGCCGCCGCATCCAGTCGACGGCGGCGGGGAGGTCGACCTTCGCCCACTCCGCGGCGGCGGCCGCGAGCGTCTCCTCCCTCGCGGGCCACGGCAGGGAGATCGCCGCGCCGGCCGCGGCCGCGGGATCGAGCGGCGCCCACGCGAGGAGGACCGCGCGCAGCGCGTCGATCCGGATTCCTGCGGCCGGCAGCGACTTCGCCCAGGCGAACGCCGCCTCGGGGTCGACCTCCGCCCAGCGGCCGAGCGCCTCGAGCGTCTCCGCGTCGCGGCGGCGGGCGTCGGGGATGGACCACGCGGCGTCGGCGGCCTTACTGGCATCGACGGATGACGGCGCCGGCGTGACCTCCTCCACGCGCGCGCTCTCGGCCGACGAGCGAGCGCGTGCGGGGCGGTCTCGATGGAACGCGAGCCCGGACCGGAGCCGCGCGGTGAGCGGCGCGGACGAGGACGGCGGCCGGAGGACCAGGCGATCGAGCCCGACTCCGGCCAGCGCGCCGAGCGCCACGAGGAGGGCCGGTGGGACGGAGCGTCGGCGCACCATGGGCCTCGATCTTTGGGATCGCGCGAACAGCGTCAAGGGCCTTTCTGATGACGCGCGCGGTGCTGCGCGGGCCGAGCGGCCAGGATCAGGGGCGCTATCGTTTGCCGCCGGGGGGCGGCACGCTCGCCGCGGGCCCGAGCTCCGCGCGGATCGCCAGCAGCTCCTTCATCTGGCCCTCGGCGAGCGAGCCGATCGGCCCCGCCTTGGGGTCCCAGTTCGGCCCGGCGTCGAGCGTCACCGCGCCGCCGTGCGCGACGACCGCCTTCACCCATCCCGCCCACTTCTCCGCGGGATGCCGCACGTCCCGCTTCGACCAGTTCGAGCCGAGGAAGGTGAGCGCGTGCCACTGGGAGCCGCGGAGCCAGCGCGACGCCGGCACCTGGTCGAACGGCTCGTTCAGCTCGCCGGCCGTGTAGTCCTCCGCCTCCGCGTGGCGGACGACGCGCACGCCGGGGTTGAAGGCGACGATCGACCGCGCGTTGCCGCGCTTCACGGCCTCCGCATAGACGCGTGCGATCTCCTCGTTGAAGCGGACGTGCTCGTAGCAGCCGTCGAACCACCAGCCCGACACCTTGTCGCCGTAGCGCACGGACCACTCCGCGATCACCTCCGCCCACTTGCGCGCAAACGCGAGGTCGATCGGCTGGTCGCCTGCGCGCTCGGCGATGCCGAAGGCGCGCTGCGCGCGCCGGTCATCGTTCGGCGTCTGCGCGGGGAGGTAGAGCATCAAGCGGATCCCCTTCGCGTTCAGCGCGCGGTGGAGGTCGAGCGGCAGGTCGCGCTTCGAGCAGCGCTCGCCCGGCGCGTAGCCCGTGCGCTTCTCGTAGGCGGCGTTCGGCGAGATGAAGTAGCCCGAGTTCTGGCCGAGCGTGACGACGAAGTACTTCGCGCCGGCCGCGGCGAGCTGGCGCGCCAGCGCGTCGACGTCGAACGAGTCCACGAGCGCGAGCGTGCTCGCGTCGGACGGCAGGAAGTGCATGAAGACGCCGAAGCGCGCGTCGCGCAGCCAGTCGGTGTCCCGGTTCTCGTTGCCCGCGCGGGCGAACGAGGCGCAGAGGACGAGGACGGCGAGGACGAGCGGAGCGATGGTCGACGTTCCACGGATCATGAGTGACCTCCAGGGACTCCCGGCCAGTCCCGATCACGGGACGACGCAGGTGCTCGCAGATGAAAGAGGATTTGGTCAGAGGAGGCAAGGAGCTCTGGACAGGAACTCATCTGCGAAATCCCTCGTCATCTGCGGTACTCTGCGGTTCCCCTCACCCTGGAGAACCGGTTCGATGAAGCCTTTCATCAGCGTCGCGGTCCTGCTCCTGCTCCTCGCGCCTCGGGCGCCGGCCGCGGACGCGCCCGTTCCGCTCTACGGCCGCTTCGAGATCGAGGTCACGAACCGGCGCGCCTATGCGAACCCCTTCCAGGACGTCGCCCTCGACGCCACCTTCGTCTCGCCCACGAAGCGCACGGTGAAGTTCTTCGGCTTCCACGACGGCGACGGGAAGGGGGGGCAGAGCGGCTCCGTCTGGAAGCTCCGCTTCATGCCCGACGAGGCCGGCGAGTGGTCGTACTCGTCCTCCTTCTCGGACGGCGCCCCCGCGGCGAACGGCGCGTTCGTGTGCGCGGCGGTCGGCGCGTGGCCCGGCCCGATCCGCGTCGACCCCGACCACCGCCGCTCGTGGCTCTTCGCCGGCGGCGCGCGCTTCTTCCCCCGCGCCTTCATGGCCCCCGAGCTCTTCGTCGCCGCGAACGAGGCGCACCGCCGCCACTGGATCGACACGTTCTTCGGCGGCAAGTATCGCTTCAACCTCTGCAACGCGAACCTCCTGAACTTCGTGGCGGTGGGGGACGTCTACAACTGGCAGGGGACGCCGTACCGCGCGCCCGATCCCACCGGCGAGGGCCGCCTCACGGCGATCGCCGGCAACGGCCTCTTCCCGTTCCTCCGCAAGGGGCCGCGCGTCCTCTTCGACGGGGGCTCGAACGTGGACTGGCTGCGGCCGAGCGTCGCCTGCTGGGCGAACGTCGACCGCGTTTTGGGCGAGCTGGAGGCGCGCAGGGCAATCTGGTTCAACCACTGGGGCATGATGGGCTGGGACTGGAGCGGGAACGGGAGGATCCTCGTGCCGCGCGCCGCGCGCACCGCGGTGCTCCGCTACTGGATCGCGCGGCTCGCGCCCTGGTGGAACGTCACCTGGAACCTGGCGGGCGAGTGGGACGAGCTGATGACGACGGCGGAGGTCGACGAGCTCGGCGCCTTCATCCACCGGCACGACCCGTGGAGCCACCCGGTGACCTCGCACGCGCTCGGGACCACCGCCGACCGGCCATGGGTCGACTTCCGCGTCGAGCAGTTCGCCGCCGGAACGAGCGCCGATGCGGTCGAGAACGCGCGGCGTGCGATCGCCGACTTCTCCGGCAAGCCGGTCTTCGCATTCGAGACGTCGTGGGAGGCGACGCCGGGTAAGCTGACCGCCGACGGCGTGCGCACCGGCGCGTGGGGGAGCGTGATGGGCGGCGCGTTCTACCTCTACGCGGAGTGCTTCGAGCCGACGCTCGCCTGGGGCGACGGCGCGGCGTTCCGCTCCGTCGAGGTGCTGGAGGACTTCATCGGCGGCCTCGAGCACTGGAGGCTCCGTCCGCGGAACGATCTCGTGAACGAGGGGAGCCTCTGCCTCGCCGATCCGGGCCGCGAGTACGTCGTCTATCGCCAGCGTGGTGGAGAGGTCTCGCTCGACGTCGCGGCGGTGCGGGCCGAGGTCGAGAGCGAGTGGCTCGATCCGCGCACCGGCGTGCGGAAGAAGGCGGAGGTCCGTCCCCGCGGCGACCGCCTCGTCACCGGCTGCCCGGACGCGGGCGACTGGGCGCTCCACGTGAGGAAGGTGGAGAAGACGCTCGGCGCAGGAGAGAGCGGTGAATCGGGCGGTGGGGCGCCACTCGCGCTCCACCCGGAGAACCCGCACCTCTTCATCTTCCGCGGGAAGCCGGCGGTGCTCATCGGCTCCGGCGAGCACTACGGAGCGGTCCTGAACCTCGACTTCGACGAGGACGCCTACCTCGAGGAGCTGGCGGCGTGCCGGCTCACCCACACCCGGATCTTCTCGGGCGCCTACCGCGAGGTCGCGGGCTCGTTCGGCATCCGCGACAACCCGCTCGCGCCCGCTCCCGGCCGATTCATCTGCCCGTGGGCACGCAGCGAAACGCCCGGTTACAGCGGCGGCGGCAACAAGTTCGACCTCGAGCGATGGGACGAGGCGTACTTCGGGCGGCTGCGCGGCTTCGTGCGCCGCGCCGGCGAGCGCGGGATCGTCGTCGAGGTGAGCCTCTTCTGCACCATGTACGACGACGACGTCTGGCGCGCGTCGCCCCTGAATGCGGCCAGCAACGTGAACGGGGTCGGCCGCGTCGGCCGGAACGAGGTCTACTCGCTGAAGGAGCCGGCGCTGGCCGCGGCGCAGGAGGCGCTGGCGCGGAAGATCGCCATCGAGCTGAACGGCGCGGACAACGTCTACTTCGAGGTCGCGAACGAGCCGTACGAGCGCGGCGGCATGCATCCCGACTGGGAGCGGCGCATCGCCGCGGCCATCGTCGAGGCGGAAGCCCCGCTTCCGCGCCAGCACCTCATCTCGGTGAACCGCGCCTACGACCCGGAGAAGCCTGCCGCGGCGGATCCCTCGATCTCCATCTACAACTTCCACGTCGCCTCGGCCGGCGCGATGCGGGGGAACCGCGTCCTGGGGAAGGCGGTCGGCATCAACGAGACCGGAGGCTCGCCGCGAGACGACGCGACATATCGCGCGCAGGGCTGGGAGACGGTCCTCGCGGGCGCCGCGCTCTTCAGCCACCTCGATTTCTCCTTCTCCACCGCCCATCCGCGCGGCACGCTCCTCGACCACCGCGGGCCAGGCGGCGGGAGCCCGGAGCTGCGGCGCCAGCTCGGCGTGCTGCGGGAGTTCGTCCACGGGTTCGACCTCGTGAAGATGGAGCCCGCCGCGCAGGTGGTGGTGAGCGGCGTTCCGGATGGCGCGCGCGTGCAAGCGCTCGCGGAGAGCGGCCGGCAGTACGCGGTGTACGTCCGGGGAGGCCGCGAGGCGCGCCTGGGCCTCGACGCCCCCGCTGGCAGGTACCGGGCGGAGTGGGTGAGCCCGCGCACCGGGGCGGTCGAGAAGCGCGAGGAGGTCGCGCACAGGGGCGGTGTGCTCGTCCTCGCGTCGCCTTCCTACGACCAGGACATGGCCCTGCGGTTGCAGATGGTGCCCATGGTACGGTGAGGCGGAGGCTCCACCGAAAAAACCGAGACTCCGTTGTCCCCTTCCGCCGAGCTCGTTCGTCATCCCTCTGAAGAGCCGGCCGCGGGGGCGCGGCTCGCCGAGAGACCGATCACCGAAAGGAGATCCAGTGGCCAAGTTCCTGTTCGTCTACCGCAACGGCGCCGCCAACTACGGCAAGATGACGCCGGAGGAGATGCAGAAGCAGATGGAGAAGTGGCACCAGTGGCTCGACGAGGGGTTCCGGAAGGGCTGGCTCCTCGAGGCCGGAGACGGGCTGAAGCGGGAGGGGCGCGTCGTCAAGGCCAAGGACGTGGTCACGGACGGGCCGTTCGTCGAGTCGAAGGAGATCGTGGGGGGCTTCTCGATCGTCCAGGCGGACACCATCGAGGCCGCCGCCGCGCATGCGAAGGGGTGCCCCGTCCTCCTGGTGGGAGGCAACGTGGAGGTGCGCCCCCTCGAGGGGTTCATGCTGAAGAAGTGAGCCGCGTGGTCCGAGGCCGCTCGTGTCCCTGACTCCACTGGAGCCGGTCGCCCCGCTCGTCGAGCACTTCTTCCGCCGCGAGGCGGGGCGGCTGGTCTCCGTCCTCACGCGCTTCTTCGGCTGGCGGAACTTCGAGCTCGTCGAGGACATGGTCCAGGCCACGCTCCTCGACGCGCTGCAGACGTGGGGCCAGCGCGGCGTGCCCGAGAACCCGTCGGGGTGGATCCATCAAGTCGCCCGCAACAAGGTCCTCGACGCCTTGCGGCGCGACCGCATCGGCGAGCGCGTCCTGAAGCGCTGGGCAGACTCCCGCCCTCACGAGGAGGGTCTCCTCGCGCGCGCGGAGGGGCTCCCGCGCGAGGAGGCGCTCGAGGAGCTGTTCCTCGACTCGGAGATCGAGGACAGCCAGCTGCGGATGATCTTCGCCTGCTGCCACCCGCAGCTCTCGCGCGAGGACGGCATCGCCTTGACCTTGAAGGCGCTCTGCGGCTTCGGCAACTCGGAGATCGCGCGGGCCCTCCTCGTCGGCGAGGAGGCGGTCAAGAAGCGGCTCCAGCGCGCCACCCGCCGCCTGGTCGAGCAGGGGATCGCCCTCGATCCGCCGCCGGCGGACGAGCTGGCCCGTCGCCTCGACGCCGTGCACCAGGTGCTCTACCTGCTCTTCAACGAAGGCTACAGCGCGTCCGAAGGCGACTCGGCCATCCGGGCCGACCTCTGCGAAGAAGCGGCGCGGCTCTGCCACCTGCTCTGCTCGCACGACCGGTTCAAGACGCCGTCCACGTACGCGCTCATGGCCCTCATGCTGTTCCACGCGGCGCGCCTGGAGGCGCGCGTCGACGGCGGCGGCTCCGTCTTGCTCCTCGAGGAGCAGGACCGCGGCCGGTGGGACCAGGGGCTGATCCGGCGCGCGCGGGAGTTCCTCGACCAGGCGGCGGAGGGGACGACCATCTCGGCGTTCCACCTGGAGGCGGGCATCGCCTTCCACCATTCCACGGCGAGCAGCTTCGCCGAGACGGACTGGCGGGCGATCCTCCGCCTCTACGACGCGCTGCTCGCGCTGCGCCGCTCGCCGCTCTACGTGCTCAACCGCGCCATCGTCGTCGCGCAGATCGACGGGCCGCTCGCGGGCATCCGGGCGCTGGACGAAGCGGCCGGCGACCCGGCGCTGCGCCGGTACCACCTCCTCGACACCACGCTGGGCGAGCTCTACCGCCGCGCGGGAGACCTCGATCGCGCCCGGCGGCACTTCGAGGCGGCGCGGCGGAAGACGACCTCGCCGTCGGACCACCGGCTCATCGACCGGCATCTGGAGGCGTGCCGGCGTCCCGGCGGCCCCTGAACGGTGCAGTCCGGGCGGCACGCGACTCGTGGGCGGCCGCGCGAGCAGCCGCTCGACCCGGTTCGCGCGCCCTCAGGGTTTCGCGCCGAGCAGCTTGCGGATCGCCGGGAGGAGCACGCCCTCCACCTCCGGCGCCACGTTCGAGGACGTCGGGCTCGTCTCGTATCCGCCCTGGTCGTACGCCGCGGCCGTGCCGATGTACCACGGGCCGTAGTCGCCGTAGGCCGCCATGCAGACGAAGAGGTCCGGCCGCTCTGCCTTCGCGGCGAGCTGGTACTCGACGAAGAGCTCGCCGGGCACGTGGAGGACGCGCGCGCGGCCGAGCGTGAGGCAGGCGACGTCGATCGTGCGGCCCTCTTTCGCCCGCCGCAGCCACGCCAGGCGGCTCGCGCCTCCCTTCGTCGCCAGCGTCGGGTCCTTGGCTCGCACCATGGCGTCGAACTCCGACATCGAGAGGTGCTTTGCGGCCGGCAGGACGACCGGCTCCACCGCCCAGCTCACCGCCTCGGGGGCGAGCGGCTCGCGCCGCGTGGACTCCCACGCGCGCCGCATGCCGTCCGCGAGCCGCTCCGCGAGGACGAGCCGGTTCTTCGGCGAGCCGTCGTTGTACTTCCCCGCGCCGACGTTTCCGCCCGCGCCGTCGAAGTGGACGTGGAGCGCCTCGGGCACCGCGAGCTGGCGGAGGAACCGCGCCAGGCCGGGGAAGTCGGGGTTCGGCAGCCCGGTGCGGTAGTAGCTCTGCGGATGCGTCGCGTAGTAGCTCAGCACCGCGACCGGCCGCTCTCCGTTCCAGAAGCTGACGAGCGACACGATCGGGTCGATCGTCCCCTCCGGCTCGGCGCGGAGGGCGGCGTCGGGGCACGAGGTGTAGCGCACCGCGCGCACCTTGCCGTCGGGGCCCAGGACGCGGCGGCTCGAGGCGACCTCCTTCACCGGCGCCTCGCCGAGGCCGAGGTGGGTGACGGGCTGCGCCTTCGCGAGCGACGCGCGCACGGCGGCCGCGAGGTCGGCGAGGAGCTGCCGCTGGAACGTGCTCTCGTACTGGCGCGGGTCGAGCCCCGCGTCGCGGAGGATCTTCTCCGCGGAGAAGTCGCAGTCGGGCGCGTCGTGCTGGTGGAGCGTGTGGACGGCGACGCGCGCCGGAGTCGTCGCCGCGGCGCCCGCGAGCGCGGCGTGGAAGGCGTCCTGCGACTCGTTCGCGATGCCGATCCAGTCGATCGCGCAGAGGACGATCGGCTCGCCGGCGCCGAGGAGGACGATGCCGCGCGCGCGGAGGCCGAGGTCCCACTTGCCGACCGCCGGGTCGTAGGCCAGGAACGTGCCGACCGGCGGCGTGGCGTCGACGTCGAACGTCGCCACGCGCAGCCCGGCCGCCGCCCCCGGATCGCCTCCCTCCGCCCCTCGCGGCATCACGAGCGGCACGCAGAGACCGACGGCAAGGGCGATGGCGGCGCGACGGACCATGGATCCTCCTCGAGCTCTCCGGGCTCGTCCCGAGCGACGGCCGCTCAGTCTACCTCGGCGCCGGTGGGGTCGGGGCCGAAAAGGAGCACGGCGTGCGGAGGAACCGCCGCCTTTCCGTCCGCGCGCGCCCGGGCTATCTTGATCCGCGACGCTGGCGGTTGGCGAAAGCTGCCGGCAATCTGGAACTGCGCGGCGGCCGTCGATCCGCGACGCCAGCCGCACGGCGGACGGAGACGGGTCCAGCCGGGCCCGGTCGAAGGGTTCAGAGCGGGGAGGTCGCCATGGACGCACTCGACGTTCGGAGGATCGATCGCCGCCGGTTCCTGCAGGGCGCCGGCGGGCTCGTGGCGGGCGCGCTCGCGGCGCGGCTCCGCGGAGGCGACGACCTCCCCAAGAACGCGGACCCGCGCGCGATCTCCGGCGATGCCGCGGAGCCGCAGTGGGAGAACCGACTGACGATCACCGTCGGGCCCGAGAAGGCGGACCTCGCCGGCACCACCGACCGCGCGATCCAGGCCGCGGTGGACTACGTCGGGCGGCGCGGCGGCGGCACGGTGCGCGTGCTGCCGGGCACGTACCGGCTGCGGAACTCGATCTTCCTCCAGTCGAAGGTGCGGCTGGTGGGGAGCGGGACCGACTCGGTGCTCGTGAAGGAGCCGTCGGCGACCACCAAGCTCGTCGTCGACGGCGACCACTGGGACCAGGAGGTGACGCTGGCCGACCCGAGCGGCTTCCGGGTCGGCGACGGCGTGCGGCTCGTCGCCAAGGACCCCTACGGGAAGGGCACGAACATCGTCCAGCGGACGCTGATCGCCTCCTCGGGCAACCGCTTCAAGCTCGACCGCCGGCTCGAGGAGCGGTTCCACCTGGAGGGCGACCCGCACATCGCCACCAACTTCGCGCTCGTCCAGTGCACGGACCTCGCCGACGCCGCCATCGAGTCCCTCGCGGTCGACGGCAACAAGGCGCACAACGAGATGCTCGACCGCGGCATGTTCGACGACGGCAGCATCCGCCTCGACGGCTGCAACCGCGTGGTGGTGCGCGGCGTCACGGCGCGGAACTTCTACTGCGACGGCATCGTGTGGGGGATCTCCCACGACGTGCTGGTGGAGGACTGCGTCCTCCTCGACGGCGCGCGCCTCGCCATCCACTCCGGCTCGGGGTCGCAGCGATCGATCGTCCGAGGCAATCGGGTGCGCGGCTGCGCCGAGGGCGTCTACTTCTGCTGGGGCGCGCAGCACGGCCTCTACGAGAAGAACGTGATCGAGGACTGCAACTACGGGATGACGTTCGGCCACAGCGACTCGGAGAACCTCATCCGCGACAACGACATCCGCCGGAGCGGCGAGGCGGGCATCCACTTCCGCGGCGGGAACAAGGCCTTCGCGCCGCACCGGAACCGCATCGAGGGGAACCGCATCGCCGACAGCGGCGGCGAGAAGGGCATCGCCGTCGACATCAACGGCGAGACCGAGGGCGTGACGATCGCGAGGAACGAGCTGCGCGAGACGCGCGCGCCCCTCTCGCGGATCGGCATCCTCATCGGCGCCGAGACGCGCGACATCCGGTGCTCGGAGAACCGCATCGAGGGCTTCGCGCTCCCCATCTCCGACCTGCGGAAGGCCTGACGCTCCGATCGACGCGCCTCGGCTCCGCCGGCCCCATCCCTTCACCCCGCCGGCGCCTCGGGCCGGGCGCCTGCGCCGAGAGAGGCTATAAAGGGGATGGCCGGAGCGCGGCGCGACGCGCCTGCGACTCGTGACTTCCCGGCCGCAGCGATGAGAGATCCGGGTGCACCCAATCGCATGAGAGTCGTCGTCTCCATCCTCTGGATCGCGGGGCTCTGCCTCCTCCTGACCCTCATCTCGCTTCACGGCTTCGGCGACGTGGCCTCCGCCTTCTCCGCCGCCGGCTGGGGGATCGCGATCGTGGCGGCGTTCCACTCCATCCCCACGCTGGCGGCGGCGTGGAGCTGGCGCCTCCTCATCGACGAGGCCCGCCGCCCGCCGTGGACTGCGCTCCTGCGTATCCGCTGGATCTCGGAGTCAGTGAACGTCCTCCTCCCCGTCGCCCACGTGGGTGGAGACGTAGTGCGCGCGCGGCTCCTCGCCCGCGCGGGAGTGCCCGGGGCGCCCGCCGCCGCCAGCGTGATCGCCGACGTCACCCTCGGCCTCCTCACCGAGCTCCTCTTCGCGCTCGCCGGCGTCGTCCTCCTCTTCACCAGCGCGCCCGAGGGAGGACGGCGGCACGGCATCGTCATCGCGCTCGCCGCGTACACGCTCCTCCTCGTCCTCTTCTTCCTCGCGCAGCGGCGCGGCATGTTCCGCCCGCTCGCGGGGTTCATCGCCAGGTTCTCCGGCGCGAGCAAGTGGCGCTCGATCACCGAGGGCGGCGCCGCGCTCGATCGTTCGCTCACCGACCTCTACCGGAACCGGCGCGCCGTCGCCCTGGCGACGGCGGGGCGCATGGCGGGCTGGCTCCTCGGCACGGGCGAGGTCTGGCTCGGCCTCCGGTTCCTCGGCCACCCGGTCGGCCTCGGCGAGTCGCTGATGATCGAGAGCTTGAGCCAGGCGCTGCGGAGCGCGGTCTTCCTCGTGCCGGGCGCGCTCGGCGTGCAGGAGGGCGGGCTGATGGTCCTCGGCGGGCTGGTGGGGCTCGACCCGGTCACGGCGCTCGCGCTCTCGCTCATCAAGCGGGCGCGCGAGCTCTGCCTGGGCATCCCCGGCCTGGTGGTGTGGCAGGTGGAGGAGGGGCGCCGCTTCTGGGCGAAGCGCCGGCTTGCGAGCGCGGGCACCGAGCCCGAGGGATCAGCGGGGGCCTGAGGACGCAGGCTCCACCGCGGACTCCGTCCTTCGTTTCAGCGCGACCGCGCGCCACACGGGGAGGAGGTCGCGCTCGAGCACCTGCGACCACGAGGGCCACTGCCGCTCCATCACGCGGCGCGCCCGCTCGCCCGCCGCGCGCTGGCGTTCCGGATCGTCCATCGACCGCGCGATCGCGTCCGCCCACGCCACGGCGGTCATCTCCCCGACCGTCTGCGGCCCGCGCTCGTCCTCCTCGAGCAGCTCGACCGGGCCGCCGCTCGCCGCGAGGAGCACCGGCAGCCCCGAGGCGCGCGCCTCGAGGACGACGTTGGGGAAGACCTCCGTCCGCGACGGGAACGCGAAGAGGTCGGAGCTCGCGTAGATCCACGGGAGCGACGCCTGCGGCAGCATGCCGGGCAGGACGGCCGCGTCGCCGAGGATGCGCCGCAGCTCGTCCTCCTGCGCGCCCTTCCCCACGAGCAGCACCTGGAGCTTCCGCCCGCGTTGGAGGAGGTGGCGCGCCGCCCGCGCGATGAGGACGACGCTCTTCGCCTCGTCGAGACGGCCCACGTAGAGGACGACGAAGCGGTCCGGCGGGATGCCGAACGCCTCGCGCAGCCGCTCGCGGTCGCGGAGGCGCGGATGGAAGGCGTCGAGGTCGACGCCCCGGCGCAGGCGCGAGACCCGCAGTCCACGCGCGCCGCGCGTCGGCGCGCCGTCGCCGTTCGGCACGAGCGCCCAGTCGCAGCCGGCGAGATGGCGCTCGAGCGACCGCTCCATCCAGCGGCCCGCGAACTCGGGGATCGCCAGCCGCTCGAGGAGGAGCCTGCGCAGCCACGTCCAGCGCGCGATCCGCTCGATGAGCGCGGTGGAGAAGACGCGCGTGTACTTGGGCACGTCGGTGTGGATGGAGCTGACCAGCGGCACGCCGTGGCGGCGCGCGTAGCGGCCCGCCGTGCGCGAGAGCGAGAAGAAGGCGCCCGTGGTGTGCACCACGTCGTACTCCTTCAGGTAGCGCAGCAGGCGCACGTGGAACGGGGCGAGGTCGGTGTGGTCGGGGAGGCCGGTGAGGAAGGGCAGGCTCGAGGTGCCGAGGAGCGGCGGCAGGGTGATGTAGCGGACGTTGGGCGCGACGGGATGGACCGCCTCGGTCGCGCCGAAGAAGTGGACCGAGAGGTCCACGTCGTCGCGCGCCGCCGCCGCCTCCGCGAAGCGCTCCCAGCACTTCACGTGGCCGCCGGCCTTCGGCGTCCACTCGAGGTCGACGAAGACTCCCACGCGGATGGGCCGCGTCGCCGGCGATGGTGCGAGCGGCGCGCCGTTCCTCCTCGCGGAACGCGGCGCGAACGGGCCCAGCCACCAGCGGCCTAAGGCGACCGCTTGCATCGGCGTCGCGCGCCACGAGTCGTTGCGGTCGGCGAGCTCCATCCGGCTCCTCTCTGCTCCCTGCGAAGTCGAGCCGTCCATGCCTTGCCGCACCCTCTAAAGGTGAAAGCGCGTGCGTGCAGTTCCGGCAGGACGTTCTTGCCTCGACCCAGAGCACATTTGGCGTGCCAACGAGGCGAAGGGAGCCGCCGGTTTCTGCAATTGCCGCACCGGCGGCCTCCTGGTGAAGCGCGCAGGATCTGCGCGGCCGCGGGGCGCGTTCGGCGATTGCAAGGGAGATGCAGTTTCGGGAGCGCCAGGCGTCTCGTGCGTGGCGCCTGGCGCAGGGGCGATGGGTCCGCCGGCGCGTGCACCACGACCCCGCTCGAGGTCATGACCGCTACGCCAACCTCCACGCCCACGTCCACGGCAACGCGATGCGCGGTTGGGCAGGAATGTCGGTCGCGACAGGGCGGGGACGCCGGACGCCGGACGCCAAGCGCCGGACGCCGGGCGCATACCGTGGCATGTGCCATGCACCTCGAAGCGGTGGTGGGCGCGCAGCGTGGGCCTCAGCGGGTGCGCCGCCCGCCCGGTCCGTTTCAGGAGGAGCATCATGATCCCGACCCAACTCACCCGCACCGCCCCCTCCCGGGCGCTCCCCGCGCCGGAGCGGCCGCGACGCCGTCCGCCGGAAGCGAACGTCGGCGATGCCGAGCGCGGCGCATCCATCGCCGCCGGCTCCATCCTCGCCCTCTTCGGCGCCGCGCGTCGCAGCCTCCCCGGCCTCATCGCCGCCGGCATCGGAGGCGCCTTGATCTACCGCGGCGCGACCGGCCGTTGCGCCGCGTACGAGAAGCTCGGCATCGACACCGCGCACGACGGGCTGGAGGGGACCGAGGAGGCCCTCGCGCGGCGCGGCATCCGCGTCGAGCAGGCGTTCCTCATCCAGAAGTCGCCCGAAGAGCTCTACCGGTTCTGGCGCGACTTCCGGAACCTGCCGACCGTCCTCACGCACGTCGAGTCGGTGAAAACGCTCCCCGACAACCTGTCTCGCTGGACCGTGCGCGCGCCGCTCCTCGCCGGAGGACGCGTGGAGTGGGATGCCGAGATCGTGCGCGACGAGCCGAACTCGCTCATCGCCTGGCGCTCGCTCCCCGACTCGCAGGTGAAGACCGCCGGCGAAATCCGTTTCGCGCGTGCGCTGGGCGACCGCGGCTCGGAGGTGCGCGTCCACCTCGAATACCTGCCGCCGGCCGGGAAGCTGGGCCACTGGGCGGCGACGCTCTTCGGCCACTCGCCGTGGAAGCTCGTCCGCGAGGACCTGAGGAGCTTCAAGCGGCTGATGGAGCTCGGCGAGATCCCCACCGTCGAGCGCCAGCCTCGCGGCACCTGCACGGGCGTCGGCTGGCTGCGCTCCGGACGAGAGTCCCGCCGGACCTCCGGAGAGCGTCGCTGATCTCGCCACATCCCTTGAACCGAAAGGATTCCGCCATGAAAGCGCTGACGTGGTGCGCCCCCTACAAGGTCTCGGTCGAGGACGTCCCCGACCCGAAGATCCTCAACCGCCGCGACGCCATCGTGAGGGTCACCTCGACCTGCATCTGCGGCTCGGACCTCCACCTCTACGACGGGTTCATCCCCGCCATGAAGCCGGGCGACATCCTCGGCCACGAGGCGATGGGCATCGTGGAGGAGCTCGGCCCGGGCGTCGACAAGAACCGGGTCGCCGTCGGCGACCGGGTGGTGGTGCCGTTCCCGATCGGCTGCGGGAATTGCTTCTTCTGCCGCCGCCAGCTCTGGAGCTGCTGCGACAACACGAACCCGCAGGCCTACCTCGCCGAGAAGATGTTCGGCTTCTCGCCGGCCGGCATCTTCGGCTACTCGCATCTCCTCGGCGGCTACGCGGGCGGGCAGGCGCAGTACCTGCGCGTGCCGTTCGCCGATGTGAACCTCCAGAAGATGCCGGCGGACCTCCACGACCACCAGGTCATCTTCCTCACCGACATCTTCCCCACCGGCTACATGGCCGTGGAGCAGTGCGGCGTGAAGCCGGACGACACGGTGGCGATCTGGGGCTGCGGGCCCGTCGGACAGTTCGCGATCCGCAGCGCCTTCCTGCTCGGCGCGGGGCGCGTGGTGGCGATCGACGACGAGGCGCGCGTGCCGCAGCGGCTCCAGATGGCGCGCGACGCCGGCGCCATCACGATCGACATCCACGACGAGCAGGTCTACGAGCGGCTGATCGACCTCACCGGCGGGATCGGCCCCGACATCTGCGTCGACGCGGTGGGCATGGAGGCGCACGGCTACACGATCGACGCCCTGTACGACCGCGTGAAGAGCGCGCTCATGCTCGAGACGGACCGCCCGCACGTGCTGCGGCAGGCCATCCGCTGCTGCCGGAAGGCCGGGACGCTGTCGATCCCCGGCGTTTACGGCGGGCTCGCCGACAAGTTCCCGCTCGGCGCGCTCATGAACAAGGGGCTGACGGTGAAGACGGGGCAGACCCACGTCCAGCGGTACGTCCCGACCCTCCTCGAGCACATCCGGAGCGGCAGGATCGACCCCAGCTTCGTCGTCACGCACCGGCTGCCGCTCAGCCAGGCGCCGTACGCGTACAAGATCTTCAACGAGAAGCGGGACGGCGCGATCAAGATCGTGCTGGACCCTGCGGCCTGAGCCGCCGGAGAAAGACGAAAGGAGAGACCCCATGGACGACCGAGCGGCGGCCCGCGGGCTCGGCTGGGCCAGCATTGCAATCGGCCTTTCGGAGATGGCGGCGCCCGGATGTCTCGCGAGGTTCATCGGCGTGGACGGCGCGAAGGGCCGCGGCGTGCTGCGCGTTCTCGGTGCTCGCGAGGTGATGCACGGCGCGGACATCCTCACGCACCGCGACGCGGCGCCCGGCGTCTGGGCGCGCGTGGCCGGCGACGCGCTCGACGTCGCGTACCTGGTGGCGGCGGGCAAGAGGACGCGGCGGCCCGGCGGGCTGGCGGCGGCCTTCGCCATGGTGCTCGGCATCGGCCTGCTCGACGTCCTGGTCGGCTTCCGACTCGCGCGGCGGCGCTACCGGCGGGCGTGAACGGCAGGTTGCGCCGCGGCGCGCCTCAGCGACAGCCGAGGAGCCCGACCTGGAACCCGCCCCAGTACTCGGCGACGGGGATGGTCCAGCTGATCGCCGACACCACGCCGTGGAACTGGATGAGCCCGTAGCCCTCCTTCCCCGCGAGCACGTTCCCGTCGAGCTCGGTGAGCTCGCCCGCGCCGTAGTAGCCGGGGCCGGCGGTGAGGATGTCGAACGGCGTGTCGAAGTTCCAGGTCGCCTGGAAGTTCGGCCGGCCGAGGCTGAAGACCGTCATCACCGGATCGACCACCGGGCTCGAGAAGGTCAACGTCTGCGTCCCCGCCGCGGCGCCGCCCGTCAGCGCGATGAGGTCCTGGATGTCGGGCGGGTTGTCCACGACGCCGGGCTTCTGGTAGGTGGTCGCGGGGATCGTCCACACGTTGCCGCCGCGCCCCAGGTTCGGCCCGGGCGAGAGCACGCCGGTGAAGGTGACCGTCACGCCCGCCGCCGAGCCGTTCGCCTGCGTTGGCGTGTTGCTCGTCCAGTCGACCCACACCGCCTTCGTGGAGCCGCACTGCGTGGCGAGAGATCCGTCCGGCGGCGACACCTCGGCGGCCGCCTGCGCGAACGACTCCTCGCCCGTGAAGCCCACGTCGACGAGGCAGGCCTCGAGGAGGACGGGATCGGTGACGCCGACCGCCGCGCAGACCGTTTGCGCGAAGGTCTTCTTCTCCGCCGTGAGGCTGGTGGACGCCGCCACGCCGTCGGGGAACGTGCGGTCGACGTACGTGGCGGTGGTGGCGCCGTCGACGTAATCGAAGAGGCTCTCCTCCTGCTTCACGCGCCACGACTCGCCGTAGACGTTGTAGAGCTCCTGGAGCGTGGGGCGGGCGCCGAGCGGCACGCCGTCGCGCGTGACGAGCTCGTGTTCGCGGCTCCCGTCGAAGTCGCCCAGGAGCCCCACGAGCCGCCCGCGCAGCGCCGGCGAGACGCGGTAGCCGAGGCTCAGGTAGCCGTTCCGGACGGCGACGCCCACCTGCGTGCCGTCGGTCCACTTCACCAGGTATCCGCCGATCGTCTTCTGGACCGTGCCGCCGTTCGGCAGCGTGAGCGACGCCGCGAGGTCGGTGGGGGCGCCATTCACGTAGAGGGGCGGGGTGCGGTCGAGGTAGATGCCGACGCGGTCGCCCTCGACGTCCATCGCCACCGCCTTCGAGACCGAGACGTGGCGTGAGGCCCCCCACGGCGCCGTGCGGCTCTGCACCTCGAACCCGCCCGTGACCGTGCGCGTCACCACGTACTCGCCGACTCCCTGGAAGTCGTACGCGAGCCGGTCGAACGTGACGAGGTGCACGTCGCCCCAGTAGCTGCCGTCGCCGTAAGGGCACTGGCTGTCCTTCGTCTGGACGACTCCGTTGATGATGCACTTCTGCAGCTGGCCGCAGTCGCCGCGCGCGCAGCAGGCCGACGGGCCGGCGGCGAACAGCGAGAACTTGAAGCTGAGCGCGAAGCAGGCGACCGCGAGCGCGTGGCAGCCCGAGCAGCGCGGCGAGCACTGCGGGAACGCGCGCAGGCAGTCCTCGGCGCTGCCCCCGCCCGCGAGGCAGGAGAGGTAGTCGAGGGCCTTCGCCGCGCAGTTCCGCAGGTCGGTCGAGTCGTTCGGCCCGGTGCACTCCTCCCAGATGCAGCCGTCGTGCAGGTCGCAGCACTTCCCGGCCGGCGAGCAGTCGGCCCAGCTCATCAGCTCGGCGGGATCGCAGCCCGCGTGGTTCTCCGACGGCTTGCGCGCGGGGAGGAGCGCCTTCACCTCGACGGCGTCGGGCGTGTCGAGGAGGAGCGCCACGGCGGCGAGCACGTTGGCGCCCTCGAGCGTCGGCATGCCGGCGTCGATGCGGATCGGGTCCATCGAAGGACCGCCGGCCACGCCGAGGACGAGGTCCGCGGCGTCCGCGTCCACGGGAGTCCACCGCAGGAGCGTCACGTCGCCCGTGCGGTGCGTGGCGGTCGTGAGCACGTCGTCGCCGTCGGGAACGGTGACCATGACGTAGGGGCCGACGGCGGCGCTCGCGCACGGAGCGCCGATCTGGTCGCACGGGTCGGGGTCGGGCCGGGGGAAGTTCGGGCCTTGCGGGCAGGAGGCGTACTCCCGGCAGTCGAGCGCGTCCTCGGTGGGGTCGAGCCCGCACGCCCCGAAGGGCTCGGGCGGCGCGGGCCCGCCCACGAAGAGGAAGCCGAGCGTCCAGAGCGCGTCGGAGAGGTCGATCTTCCCGTCGTCGTTCGCGTCGGACGCGTCGCGGCAGACCGGTGAGGAGCCGCCGGTGAAGAGAAAGCCGAGCACGTGGACGGGATCGGCGATGTTGACGGTCCCGTCGGCGTTCGAGTCGCCGCGCTTGAAGCTCGACTGCGCGAAGGCGGTGGGGGACGCGACGGCGAGGGTCAAGATCGCGATGGCGGTACGCAACCGGTTCATCCTCGTTCCTCTCCCTCTGCCCCGAGCCTCATGAGACGGGGTCTCGGATCGGCCACCATTCTCTCGCCCGAGGCAGATCGGGCAAGCCTCCGCCGTCGCCTGCCGTCTCCTCTCCTCCGACCCTTGGACCCGTCCCGCGAAAGCGGGTACAAGTAACCGTTCCCGTTCCGGAGAGGTCGTACACCATGAGGATGACATCCCGCCCGTTCCTCGCGGTCCGCTGCTTCCTGACGGCGGCGTCCTTCATCCCCGCCCTCGCCGGCGCGGCGGAGCGCACGCTCGAGGTGCGCGACCCCATCGGGAAGGCGTGGAGCGACGAGCCGATCTCCTGGGAGCTCTCCTTCCAGCCGGGCGAGTGGCGCGGTGACCGCTTCCGCGTGACGCGCGACGGCCGGCCGGTCGTCGCGCAGCTCGTCCCCGGCGAGCGCCACGCGGACGGCAGCGTGAAGTCGGCGGCGGTGCTCTTCGTGATCGATGCGCTCGCGCCGCGCGGCCGCACCGCGATCGCGCTCGCGACGGACACGGAGGGCCCGCCGGACACGGACCTCCGCCTGACGCCCGAGCCCGGCGCGCTGGTCGTGTCGAACCGCGTCGCGGCCGTGAAGGTGCTCGACCGGAACGGCGAGGGCAACGCGGGCGACCTCTCGCCCGTCCTCGGCGTCCGCACGCCCTCCGGCAAGTGGACCGCGGCGGGCTCCTACCGCACGACCACGACGCGCCCCGTGCGCAGCCGCACCGAGGTCCTCGAGCGCGGGCCCGTGCGCGCGCGCGTCCGCGTCGTCACCTCGTTCGACAACGGCCGCCGCCACACGGTCGTCGTCTCCCTCTGGACGGGCTCGCCCTCGGTGGAGATCTCCGAGGAGTTCGACCTCGGCCCCGACTCGCGCTACCGCTTCAAGGAGTTCGGCGACGACCGCGACGAGCTCGGCTGGGAGTGGTGGAGCTGGTACGGCGACAAGGACGGGACGAAGGAGGCGCACGCCGACAACTGGGTCCTCGACCTCTCCGCCGGCGGCTTCGAGCCGCGCGCGGTGCGCTACCGCGGCGAGGCGTCGACCGATCCCGACAAGGGCGCCGCCGGAGAGCGCGGTGAGTCGGGCTACACGCTCTCCTTCGCGGCGCCGCGGCGCCTCGAGAAGTACCTCGCCGCGCACGACCAGTGGCGCCCCGACGCCGTCACCTGGTACGCGGCGGGCGCGTCGTCGGATCCCTCGGCGGAGGTGCTCGCGCTCTACACGCACTCCGCGCGGCTCTGGCGGAACCCCAATGTCCTCCCGCTGCCGCGCGGCATCACGCTCCGCACGGGAGCGAACGACCTGCGCCTCTGGACGGAATCGGACGGGAAGCGGCTCGTCGTCGAGGCGCCGCTCGGCCTCGGCGCGCGCACCTGGGCGCTGCGCGCCGGCACCGCCGCCGAGACGTTCCGGCCGGCCGGCGCGTCGCCGACGGCGCTCTCCGCGGAGATCGTGAAGCGCTGCCTCGGGCTCGACGTGGTGCGGCGGTGGATCGTCGACTGGGACATGACGCTCGACTACCCGCGGCTCTTCATCGGCAAAGGCGAGAAGGAGGCGTTCTACGCGCGGCTGAAGGGCCAGGGGATCGGCTCGCCGGGGAACTTCCTCGACACGTTCCTCCGCCAGCAGGACGCCGCCGGCTTCGAGCGCGACTACGCGGAGGCGGTCAAGCTGGCCGACGGCATGATCGCGGGCTACTTCTCGACGGGCTGCGACCTCACGAACGGCCACCCGGGCTGGATGCTCGGCTACTGGCACGGCATCTCGGTCGCCAACGCGCTCGACGTCCTCGCCGGCTCGCCCCTCTGCCCGCCGGAGAAGACGCGCGCGCTCAAGGCGAAGCTCGCGATCCTCACCTACTGCCTCGCCTCGCGCGACGCGTGGCCCGACAAGCGGATCAACTACGGCTGGGGATCGATGAACATGCCCGTCGGCCGCTGGGGAGGGCTGGTGGTGATGGCGAGCGCGCTGTCGGACCACCCCGCGGCGCGCGAGTGGCTGCGCGACGCGTCCCGCTGCTTCCGCATGCTCCTCCGCACGCAGTACGCGCCGGACGGCACGCACATCAGCTGTCCCCACTACATCGGCGCGTCGTCCACCTCGTTCTACGCCTGGATCGCTCTCGCGCGGAGCGGCCTGGCGGAGGACGTCTCGACGTCACCGGAGCTGCAGCGGTTCGCGCGCTACTACGCGCAGCTCCTCACGCCCGTCGACCCGCGCTGGGGCATCCGCACGCTCCTCACGGAGGGCGATTCGCGGCCGGGCAGCTCGCCGCTGCCGGGCATCCTCGCCACGCTCTTCAAGCGGAGCGCGCCCGACCTCGCCGGAGAGCTCATCGGGCTGTGGCGCGAGGGCGGCTCGGACCTGAGCTCCGGCATGGGCGTCCCCGACCTCCTCATCATCGACCCGACCATCCCGCCGCGGCCGCCGCGCCTCGGCTCGCAGGTGTTCCCCGGCTTCGGCGCGTTCCTCCGCCACCGCGCGCTCGGCACGCCGGAGGAGTCGTACCTCGCGTTCCTCGCGGGCGACTTCATGATCGACCACACGAACTCGGACGTCCTCGCCTTCCAGTGGCACGAGAAGGGCGTCCCGCTCAGCGTCTTCTGCGGCAGCATGTACCAGCCGATGGCGAGCACCGCGCTGAGCCACGACACCGTGTGCTGGGACATCGTCCCGGGCGGCGCTCCCGACCCGGGCAAGGACCAGCCGGGCAACTGGTACCACGACCGCGGGCAGCCCTGGGTCGACCTGGGCGGCGTGCGGCCGCGCCTCCACTGGGAGGTGGGGTGCGACCGCGAAACGCAGGACGTCCTCGAGACGCGCGGCCGCGTCTCGCTCGCCTCCGACCTGCCGGGCGCGTCGCTCCTCGAGGGCCGCGTGCTCGTGAAGGCGCTCACGGAGACACCCACGCGCGCCGACCACGCGATCGCCATCGCCTCGCAGGCGTGGCCGCCCGCCACGCGGCTGCCGCGCCCGTTCCTCTGGAGGCGGCGGCTGCTGTGCGTGAACGCGCCGGCGGCGGACGGGATGAACTACATGGTGGTGCGCGACGACTTCGACGGCTTCACGGAGCGGACCCCGTACTTCCAGTACTGGTCGCTCTCGGAGGACGTCGCGCTCAACGGCCGCACCGCGCGCTTCGCCGGGCAACTCGGCGTCGACACCGACCTCGTCGTGCTCGAGCCGAAGGAGGCGGCGCTCGCGAAGGACTCGTTCACGCACGACCAGTGCGAGCCGATCGTCTCGGGGATCCACCAGCGGAAGCACGGCACGGGCTTCACCGAGAAGCAGGTGGTCTGCCGCGTCGAGGGGCGGAAGGGCGCGGGCTTCCTGGTGATCATCTTTCCGCGGAAGGCGGTCGAGCCGGCGCCGAGCGTCGCGCCGTGGGGCGACGGCGGCGCGGAGGTCTCCTGGAAGGGCGAGACCCACCGCGTGCTCCTCGACGTGGAGGAGCGCGAGGTGCGCGCGGACGGCGTCGAGGCGCGAGCGTCGTGCCTGGTGCTGAAGTCGCGCGAGGGGACGCTGCGCGAGGTCGACCTCCCCGCCGGCGGACGCGCGTCGGTGGGCGGCCGCACCCTCGAGGGGACGGGGCCGTGCGCGCTCGACCCGAGCGACGGGCGTTCGCTCCGCGTGGACGGAAGCGATCTGATGCGAGGCGCGCGGCGATGAACCTCTTGCGCTGGGTGCCCGAGCAGCTCCCGGGCTCGGCTACGAGTTCCATCCGCGCCGGCTATCGGTCCTCCTGGAGCCGGCGGTCTTCCCGGGGCGTGACGTACTGCTGGCGCTGCGCCTCCATGAGCCGTTCGCGCCACTCCGACTCGTGCCACACGCCGCGCACCACCGGCCCCTCGGTGGCGCGCGCGATCTCCTGGAGCGGCACCTTGGGCGTGCGGTCGGCGCGCAGGAGGCCGTTCCGCTCCTGGTACGTGTCCGTGAACTGCGTGTAGCAGAAGCCGGCGAGGAGCGGAAGGCTGCGGACCGTGTGGAGGAGCTTCGCGTACCTCCGGGCGAGCTCGGCTTCGTCGGCGACGACGGAGTAGCCCCACGTGCCGGGCTCCTTGCCCAGCGCGATCCCTCCGAACTCCGTGAGGACGAGCGGCTGCCCCGCGTGGCCCTCCTCGGCCAGCACCAGCATGCGGCCGGCGGGCCGCTCCCGCTGGAAGAGACGCGGGAGCATCTCCTCGGTCCCGTAGCGCGCGGCGATGCGCTCCAGCTGGTCCTCGTAGTCGTGGATGCCGATGAGGTCCGTCGCCACGCTCTCCCAGCCGTCGTTCCCGACGACCGGCCGGCTGGGATCGAGCGTCTTCGTCAGGTGGTAGAGCGCCTGCACGTAGTGCCGCTGAGCGGGGCTGTCGGGCAAGTCGGGCACGCCCCACGACTCGTTGAAGGGGACCCAGGCGACGATGCACGGGTGGCTGGCGTCGCGCGCGATCACCTCCAGCCACTCGCGCGTCACCCGCTCGATCGAGGTCTTGGTGAAGCGGTAGGCGCTCGGCATCTCCTCCCACACCAGGAGGCCGAGCGCGTCGGCCCAGTAGAGGTAGCGCGCCGCCTCGATCTTCTGGTGCTTGCGGACGCCGTTGAATCCCATGGCCTTCGCGAGCTCCACGTCCCGCCGCAGCGCGGCGTCGTCGGGCGCCGTCATGCCGGTGCGCGGCCAGTAGCCCTGGTCGAGCACCAGCCGGAGCGGGAGCGGGCGGCCGTTGAGGACGAAGCGGTCTCCTTGCACGCCGATCGAGCGGAGCGCGGTGTAGCTGCGCGCCTCGTCGATCGTCTCGCCGGGCCCCAGCAGGTCGAGCTGCGCGCGGATGAGCGTGGGGGAGGCCGGGCTCCACAGGAGCCCGTTCCGGTAGTCGTCGATGCCGGGATCGGAGAGCGCGATCCTCCGGTGCACCTCGCCCTCGACGACGGAGTAGACGTCGTCCGCGAGGAGCGTGTCGCCGGCGCTGAGGCGCGCGCGGAGCCGCAGCCCCGGGCGTCGCTGGCCGCTGAGGCGCGCCTCGAGGCCGATCTCCCATCGCTCGAGGCACGGCGTCCAACGCACCGTCCCGATCCACGTGGGCGGCACGCTCTCCAGCCACACCGTCTGCCAGATCCCCGTCGTGCGCGGGTACCAGATCGAGTGCGGGTGGAGCTGCCAGTCCTGCTTGCCGCGCGGCTTCGCGAGGTCGTGCGGGTCGTCCTCGGCGAGCACCACCAGCGTCTGCGGCCCGGCGGCGAGGAGGGCGCCGGTGACGTCGGCGTGGAACGGCGTGTAGCCGCCCTCGTGGCGCGCGACGAGGCGGCCGTTCATCCACACCGACGCCGTCTGGTCCACCGCCTCGAAGTGGAGGAGGAGCCGACGGCCGCCGTCGAGCGGCGGAGCGTCGAACGTGCGGCGGTACCAGCAGGCGCGGAAGAAGCCGGTGTGGCCGATGCCGCTCGCCTCGGTCTCGGGGGAGAAGGGGACGCGGATGCGCGCGCTCCACGCCACCTGGTCGGGCGCGTTCCACGTCGCATCGGGATCGAGCGCGAAGTCCCACTCGCCGTCGAGGCTCGTCCAGCCGTCGCGCTCGAGCTGCGGGCGCGGGTGGGGCGCGGCGGACTTCCTGGAGCGCATGTGGTCTCGGATTCCCCCCGGCGAGCGGCGCAACCGTCGTGCCCCGCGCGCCGCGCGGGAAGACCGCTCGCGCCCGTGGACGTGAGCGCGCGAGCGGCGGGAGCGGACGGCGGTTCGGGTTGGGGAGTCCGCGAGCCATCGCGCGCGGCGGCGAGGCGGCCCCCGGTCGTCTCCGGAGACCGGCGCATCGCGACGTGCCGCTGCACGGTTTGCACGTGCGCGTGAGGGGACAGCCGAGGGCGAAGCGGTCGAAGGGCGCGCGATCGACTCAGGGGAGCGCGCGGCGGATGCGATCGGCGATGCGGTCGACCTGCTCGGGGCTCAGCTCCGGGTAGGCGGGCAGGTGGAGGACTTCCTGCTCCGCGCGCTCGGCGTTCGGGAAGGTCTCGCCGGTCGGGAAGATCCGGCTGCAGTCCTGCATGTAGTGGTGCTTCGTGTCGACGCCCGCGCGCAGCAGCCGGCCGGTGGTCTCCGCGAGCTCGGGCACCAGCGCGGTGACGAGCATGAAGTTCGCGGTGTCGTCCGCGTTCGCCGGCTCCTGGAAGGTGAGCATGCCGCGCAGGCGGTCGATGAGCCGCCGCGCGTTCGCGACGCGGCGCTCGAGGCTGGGGGCGATCTGCGCCATCTGCCGGAGGCCGAGCCGCGCCTGGTAGTTCGTGTAGCGGCCCATGCGCCCTTCCATGGTGACGCCGTCGCCGGTGTAGCCCGAGGCGAAGCGGTCCTCGCCGCCTTTCTTCCGCGGCACGAGGCGCAGCGCCGGATAGACGGCGGCGTTGAAGACGAGCGGGTGCGTCACGGTCGCCTCGAATCCGGTCCGCATCAGCCGCTTCGCGAGCCAGCTCCCCGCCTTCCGCGGCTCCGCGTCGCTCACCTCGCGCAGGCGCGCGGCCATGGCGTCGTCGCTGGTGGTGAGCATGCCGCCGCCCATGGTGTTGATCACCTTCGACGTCTCGAAGCTGAAGTAGGCGGCCTTGCCGAAGGAGCCGACCTTCTTGCCGCCGGCGGTCGCGCCGTAGATGTGCGCGCAGTCCTCCACCAGCGCCACGCCGCGCGCGGCGGCGAGGGACGCGATCTCGCGGATGCGGCAGGGGACGCCGAAGAGGTGCGTGGCGACCACCGCGCGGGTGCGCGGGGAGATCGCCTTCGCGAGCGCCTCGGGGTCCATGCCCAGCGTGCGGAGCTCGCAGTCGGCGAACTTCACCTGGTAGCCGAGGAGCTTCACCACGTGCGGGACGATCGGATAGGCGTACGCGGAGCAGATCACCTCCGAGCCGGGCTCGAGGGCGAGCGCGTCGAAGATGAAGCGGAGCCCGGCGCGGCCCGACGCGACCGCCACGGCGTGGCGCGCGCCGATGAACGCGGCGAAGCCTCGCTCGAAGCGGGCGATGTCCTCCCCTTCCCAGAGGTCGCCGCGCACGAGCGCGGCCATCGCCAGGCGGACGCTCGCGGGGGGGAGGTGGATCCGCTGCCGGGCGTGGGGCATCACGGGGCTGGCGCCTGGCGCCTGGCGCCTGGCGGAGGACGGACGACGACGGCTGGTGGCTGGCGGCTGGCGCCTGGCGCCGAAGATGGCGTACTCCGCGCGCTCATCTCCGACTCCCGCGCTCAGCCGTCTGAGTCTCGGAGCCTGAGCGAGAATCGCTCAGATCCGACTCCGCCGGCATCATCGTCCGCCGGGGCAACTCAGCCATGCGAGCACTCAGACGGCCTTCGCCTCTTCCACCTGCTCCGCCTCCTCGCTCTCCTCGCCCGAGAAGACGGGCGTGAGGACGACGTGCGCGGGAGCGTGCGTGTGCGCGTGCGCGGGCGCCGCAGCGGGCGCCGGCAGGTCACGGAAGACCGCGCCCACGTCGCGCTGCGCCTGGCGCCGGGATCCCCAGGCCAGGTACCAGAACGCGTTGAGGAAGAGCGGGAGGTCGCGGCGCCACGAGCCCGCCAGGTAGCGGACGCGCTGCGAGAAGAACACCTTCAGGTAGCGCCAGGAGAAGTAGTACTTGTGATAGAACTTCTTCTGCAGGCTCCAGAGCTGCTCGTCCGGGATGGGGCTCAGGTTCCGCGCCACGCGGTTGTAGGAGGTGAAGTCGGTGATGTGCTCCCCGTCTCCGCCCTCCTTGCCGAGGAGCCCCGTGCCCGGATAGGGCGTGCTGATGTGCGCCTGGATGGTGATCGCCTTCGTGCGGCAGGCGAGGTCGATCGTGTCCTCGACCTCCGGCGCGGTCTCGGTGGGGTTGCCGATGATGAAGAGGAGGCGGAGCATCATGCCCTCCTCCTCGCAGATGCGGATGCCCTCGAGGGCCTTGGCGCGGTTGAAGCCCTTCTTGAGCACCTTCAGCATGCGGTCGTTGCCCGACTCGATCCCCAGGCTGAAGCCGACGCAGCCGGCGCGCTTCATCTTGCGGACGAGCTCGCGGTCGTAGCAGTCGACGCGCGTCTGGACGATCCACTTCACCTTCAGATTGCGCCGCTCGATCTCGTCGCAGACCTCCGCGACGTACTTGCGGTCGAGCGTGAAGACGTCGTCCTCGACGGAGATCGCGTTCCGCCCGTGCCGCTTCACGAGGAGCTCGAGGTTGTCGACGAACCGCTTCGGCGAGTGGCGGCGGAAGCGCGGGCCGAACGTCTGGCGGTGGTCGAAGCTGCAGTGCGTGCACGGATAGGGGCAGCCGCGCGTGGCGAGCACGTGTCCCCAGCGCACGTTCCGGTGGAGGGGCATGGGGAACGAGTACTTGCAGTAGCGCTCGAGGTCGAAGAGGCCGTAGTCGATCATGGGGAGCGTGTCGAGGTCCTCGAGCGGCGCCCGCTCGGGCGTGCGGTGGACGCGCCCGCTCGCGGCGTCCCAGATTGCTATCCCCTCGATGTCATTCACCTGTCGGCGCTGAGCGAACGCATCGAGCAGCGCCATCGTCGTCTCCTCGGTCTCCCCGGCCATCGCCACGTCGAACGGGAGGCCCGGGCCGACCACGCGGTGAGGGACGAACGTCGGCACGGAGCCGAACGCGAGCATCTTCGCGTCCGAGAACGAGCGCACGGCCTCGGCGCACTTCAGGATGGCCGGGAACGGCGGCGCGTGCGCCTCGAAGACGATCACGTCGGGGTCGACGGAGCGGATCTTCTCGATCACCTCCGCCATGGTGGTCGACGGGCGGCTCCAGATGTCCAGCACGGTGACGTCCCAGCCCCGCTCCTTCGCCATGGTGGCGGAGTATGCGATCGTGAGCGGGAGGGTGACGTCGTGCGGGTGGTGGGTCGCGAAGCCGATGAACGGCGGGAGCCGGATGAAGGCGACCTTGCCGGGGCTCGACGACCACCTGTCCTGGAGGGACCGCACCATGTAGAAGCCCTCAGAAGAGAAAGCGTTCCGGAGACCAACCACCAGTGGGCGCGCATTGTAATTGGGTTGGTAGGAGGAGTAAAGGAGTCTGGCGTCTGGCGCCTGGCGTCCGGCGGAGGACGGACGACGATTCGGTTGGCGTCTGGCGTCCGGCGCCTGGCGGAGGACGGACGACAATTCGGTTGGCGTCTGGCGTCCGGCGCCTGGCGGAGGACGAACGACGACGAAGAACGACGACGACGGACGGCGGGAACGGGCACGGGCACGGGCTCGGGCTCGGGCTCGGGCTCGGGCTCGGTTTGGCTCACGTCGAAACCCGCGGTATGCAGCAGCCGTCTCGGGTGCGCCGGCCGCCGGACGCCGGACGCCGGACGCCAGCCGCCGGACGCCCGGCGCCATTGACAGCGTCCGCGCGATCTGGGAACGTATGCCGCTCGTGGGAGAAAGCTCCGGGACCCCATCATCCGGACCCCGCTGGCGGGCGCGCCTGCGCCCCCTGGCCTTCCTCATCCTCCTCGGCGTCACCCTCTACGGCCTCCGCGAGTTCCTCTCCGGAGATTGGCGCCAGGCCGCCGAGTACTGGCGGGCCCACCTCGCCGTCCTCGGCCTCGTCCTCCTCCTCGCCTGCCTCGACGTCGCCTGCGAGGCCGCCGGCGGCATCGCCGTGTACGAGCGCTTCGGCATACGCGCCCGCGACCGCGCCGGCATCTGCGCCTTCCTCTCGGCGCGCGCCGGCCTCCTCCTCCCCGCGCAGCTCGGCCGCCTCATCCGCCCCGACGCCTACGCGCGCCTCGGTCGCGGCAGCTCCGCCGGCTGCCTCAAGGCGGAGGCGGTGGCCTTCGCGCTGAACGCCGCGTCGGTCCTCGCGCTCCTCGCGGGGCTCGTTGCGTTCCGCATCCACCCGGTCCTCGGGCCGGTCGTCGGGGCCGCGACGATCGCGGCGCTCCTCCTCTCCGGCAACCGGCTCAGCCCGTTCCTCGCCGGCACGCGGCTCGCGCTCCCGTCCGGCTTCTGGTGGCGGGGATCGACGGCGGCGATCGTGCTCGTCCAGATGGCCGGCTGGATCGCCCACGCGCTCGGCCTCTACGTCATGGTCCGCGGCCTCAACCCGCTGATCTCGCTCTGGGACCCCCTCTTCCTCGCGCCCGCGTCGTCGCTCCTCGGCGCGGGGACCGGGCTGCCCGGCGGCGTCGGCGCGACCGAGGGGCTCCTCGGCGCGTCGCTCGAATGGATGAGGATCCCGAAGGAGCATCTCCTCCTCGCCGTGGGCGCGTTCCGGGTCGTCACCTTCTGGGTCTGGATCCCCGTCGGGTGGATGGCCCTCGCGTTCGTGAGGCGCGGAGCGGCGCGGCGGGCGGCCGCGTCGGGCGGCGTCACGCGCCGCGAAACGTCGCTGCCGTCGGGTGAAACCGGAGGGACGGCGAGGATCGAGGCGGTCGTGCCCGATCCGGTCGGGCCGTGAAGGGAGAGGAGCGACAGGAGATGGACTCGGAGATCCGCTTGGCGCGGCCGTCGTCCCGTCCGCCAGACGCCAGGCGCCAGACGCCAGCCGGTACCCACCCATGGTGAAGAAGCCGTCGTCCCGCTACCTCTTCTCGACCGTGCGCCAGCGGATCCGTGAGCACCGCGGCCGCGTGCTGAACTTCGCGCTCGGCGAGCACGCGCCCACGCCGCCGCCCGGGGTCCTCGAGCTCCTCCGCAGCCACGCGCTCCTCGGCCTCCGGCGGCCGGACCACGCCGAGCTCGCCGGCTACGCGGAGGCCGCGTGCGAGATGCTCGAGCGCGAGTACGCCGTGCGCGTGTCGCCCGACTCGATCCTCCCGACGCCCGGCGGCCGCGGCGCGATGGCCGCGCTCGCCGCCGCGCTCATCAAGCCCGGCGACGGCGTCCTGGTCACCGAGCCGGGCTATCCCGTGTTCGCGCGGCTCGCGCTGCAGGCGAGCGGGCGCGTGATCACGGCGGTCCTCGACCCCGCGCGCGAGTTCGTCCCCGACTTGCGGTCCCTCTCGGAGTCCGCGCGCGCCTCGATCCGCCTCGCCGCGCTCAACTACCCGAACAACCCGACGGGCGCCGCCGTCTCCGACACGCTCACCGCCGAGCTGTCGGAGTCGCTGCCGGCCGACGCGGTCGTCTTCAACGACGCCACCTACGCCCCGCTCGTCTACGACCGGCAGCCCGCCTCGGTGCTTTCCCCCCTCACTCCCCCCGAGGGGACGGTTCGCGTAAGTGCATCTCCGGCCGCCGCGTCCGCGATCGAGCTCCACTCGCTCTCGAAGGTGTTCGGCCTCGGGCCGCTGGCGGTCTCGTTCCTCGCCGGGCCGCCCGACCTCCTCGGGAAGGTGCGCGACTTCAGCGAGTTCACCTGGTCGCCGCTGAGCGCGCTCCAGCTCGAGGTCTCGCGCGCCTGCTTCCGCGACGCCGCGTTCCTCCGCGACGCGCGCGCGCGGTTTGGCGAGCGGGTCCGCCGTCTCATCGCCGCGCTCGAGGCCGCCGGCTTCCGGCCGTATCCGACCCCCTCCGGCCTCTACGTGCCGGTGCGCGCCCCCGCGGAGGTGGGCGGGAAGCCCGTCGCGAGCGCGCGCGAGGCGGCCGAGGTGCTCCTCGACGAGCACGGGCTCGCCGTGGTGACGTGGGACACGCCGCTCGGCGGCTACCTGCGCTTCACCGCGCTCTACCGCGAGGAAGACCTGGACCGGCTCGCCGAGCTGGGGAACGGCTCGCTCGTCTCCGGCTGAGCGGGCGGCGCGGAGCCTTCGCGGAGCGCCGCGAGGCGATCGGGCGCGTGGAGCGCCGCGGGGCGCGCCGAGTCCCGTCCGGCCTCCGCCGCCTCTCCGCGGATCTCCACCGCCGCCTCGTGGGTGCGCGCGCGGCGCTCGATCACGGCGCAGACGCGCTCGAAGACGTCCTCCACCGAGATGCGCTGCATGCAGAGGTTGTCGCGGCAGGCGGACTGCCGGTCGTTGTAGGCGTTCACGCACGGGCTGCAGGGGATGCCGGCCCACAGGATGTGGCTGCGCGGGCTCCTCGAGCCGAAGGCGGCGGGCGTTTCGGGGCCGAAGAGCGTCACCACGTCGATCGGCGTGATCGTGGCGTAGTGCGCCGGCCCGCTGTCGTTCGTCACCATCACCTCGGCGAGGCCGTAGAGGACGATGAGCTGGCGGAGCGTCGTCTTCCCCGCGATGCTCGCGCACCGCTCCGAGCCGATGCGCGCGACCAGCGCCTCCGCCTGCGGCGCCTCCGACGGCGCGCCCGTGAAGAGCACCGCGACCTCCGGGTAGCGGGCGAGGACGAGGCGCGCGAGCTCGACGTAGCGCTCGGACGGCCAGCGGCGGAGCGGGAGGAGGTCGCTGCAGTTCGCGTTGAGGAGGACGAGCGGCGGAGCATCGCCGCGCTGGAGGAGCGAGGCGACCGTGCGCGCCACCTCCGCCTCCTCGCCCGGGCGCGGGCGGAAGAGCGGCAGCGGCTCGTCGTCGGGGAGCTCGACGTCGAGCGCGGGCAGCGTCTCCGCCGGCTTCTCCAGCGCGCCGACCAGCGTCAGGAAGATGCGGCTCGCGTGGAGGTGGGGGTTGAACGAGAGGCGGTGCGTCATGAGGTCGCCGCGGTACGAGGCCTCGCCGGCGAACGCGTGGAAGCCGGCGCGGCGGCCGGCGCCGCTGAGATACGTGTAGACCGCCGAGGCGCGGGCGAAGAACTCGAAGTCCACCGCCGCGTCGATCCCCTCGCGCCGCATGCGGAGCACCGCGCGGAAGCTGTCGAGCGCCGTGCGGACGATCCCGTGGGTGCGGATGGCGATGACGTTCTTCTCGGGGACGACGTCGAGGAGGTCGAGGATGAAGCGGTTCTCGGCGAAGACGAGGACGAAGACGTTCTCGCGGCCCACCATGGCCGCCGCGCGGCGGAGCGCGGGGTAGGCGAGCACGGTCGCGCCCTGCTCCGCGAGCTTCACGACGAGGATGCGGCGGAGCGGGCGCTCCGGGCGGCGGACGATGAGGTCGCGCAGCTTCCGCAGCGCGGTGAGCGCCGCGCAGAGGGGCACGCCGAGCCAGCGGTCCGCGCGCCGGAGCGATTTCACGTCCATGGACGGCTCCTCAGGGGCTCGACTTCTGCGCGGCGGGCGCGACGGCGGGCACCGGGCGGCCCTCCTCCTTGGCGGCCGCGGGCTGCGGCTCGGCGGAGGGGAGCGGCGGCCCGCCGCGGTACACGTACGCGGGGAGCTTCTTGTGGCGGTACGCGGGCCAGGTGAGGAACGGCTCGCGGCCGCCGACGTCGCAGAGCGGCTTCTCGTCGGTCTCCACGACCAGGTAGCGGTCCGGACGCCCCTCGAGGAACTGCCGCGTCCCGTCGAGCGGCACGAGCACCGCCGGCCGCTCCAGGTAGAACGGCAGGCCGGGGAAGTTCGAGGTGACGCCGATCGTCGCCTCGCGCGGCACCACGCCCGCGAGGTGCTCGGCGAATGGGCGGGAGCTCCGCTCGCGGTCGAGGACCGGGATGATGTCGCCGAGGACGACGGCCAGGCCGAAGATGCCGCCGATCCACGCGGCCCGCCACGACGCGACGTGCTCACCGGCGCGGCGCGCGGCGAAGGCCCACGTGGCGATGGCGGCGAGCACCGCGACGGCGATCCACGCGCGCGCCGTGCTCTCCGGGCGGTAGGCGCGCGGCCCGAGGAACATCCAGCCGAGCACGAAGAGCGGCAGGAGCGGCGCGACGATCGCGCCGGCGATGCGGAAGTAGCGGCCCTCCTCGAGCCGCAGCCGCGCCGTCGCGAGCCCGATGACGAGGCAGAGCGCCGGGAGGAGCGGGACGAGGTAGTGCGTCTGCTTCGAGGTGAGCGCGTGGAACTCCGCGAGCTGGACGAGGACCTGCAGGAGGAAGTAGCCGAGCGGCGCGCGGAGCTCGTCGCGGAGCGCGTGCAGCACGCCCGCGGCGACTTGCAGCTTCTTCGCCGGCGCCGGGACGGCCTCGCGCGCGCGCGCCGCGGCCGCCGCGGTCCACCGGAAGGCGACGGCGAGGAGCGGCGGCAGGAACAGGATCGCGGCGCCGAGGATGAAGAACGACGTGGAGGCGTAATAGAAGAAGCCCCGCACGTGCTGCTCCGCCTGCGACGTGAAGCGGAGGACGAGCTGGTCCTTCTCGCCCGTCGCCGCGAGCACGTAGACGTACCAGGCGGCAAGCAGGACGGCTGCGATCGGCGACGTGGCCACGTAGGCGAGCCATCTCACGTCCCGCCAGCGGCCGGAGAGGATGACCCACGCCGCGAGCGGCACGAGGAGCGTGATGACGATCCCCGGCCCCTTCGTCAGTCCCCCGAGTCCTACGAAGAGTTGGAAGAGGACGACGTGGAGGAGGCCGCCGCCGTTCATGCGGAGCGAGCGCCAGAACGCCCACGAGCCGAGGAGCGTCCAGAGCATGAGGATCGCGTCCGACTCCGACACGCGCGACTGCCACGCGAACTTGAACGTCCCGAGAAGTGCGAGCCCGGCGAGGAACCCCGCGGTCGCGCCGCCGGCGCGCTTCCCGATAGCGAAGACGAGGAGCACGGTGGCGAGGCCCGCGAGCGCCGCGGGGAGGCGCGCCGCCCAGACGTCGCGGTGGCCGGTGGCCGCGTAGCTCGCCGCGACCGCCCAGTAGATGCCGGGCGGGCGGTTGTCGACGAAGGCGTGGTCGAGGAGGTAGGGGACCGCCCAGCGGCCGGTCTCGAGCATGTCGCGAGCGCCGAGCGGGACCTCCGACTCCGCCCTCTCCCAGAGATCCCTCGCTCCCAGCCGGTAGAAGAGGAGGACGCCCGTGAGGACGAGGAGGCAGGGGAGGAAGAGCCTCTCCGGGATCTCCCACTTCCCACGTGACATGGACGCCGATCTTCTCGTTTGCAGCGAGGAAGTCCAGGGGGAAGTCGGGCGCGGCGCGCGCGCGCCGCGCCGACTGGCGTCTGGCGCTTGGCGGCTCGGGCTCAGGCGCGGCCCGAAGCCGAGAGACTCCGGACGGTTCCGCGAATCCTCCGAACTGGCTGTCCTGGCGGATCCGCCTCCGGCAGTTCTCCCTGATGGAAAGGAAGGGTGTCGGCCCCCGGTGGCCGGCCTCGCCTCTCGCTCTGCCGGAGGAGTCCCATGATCCCCAGAATCCCGTCCCATCTCCGCGCGTCCCTCGGCGTGCTCGCCATCGCGGTGCTCGGCCTCTCTCCTTGGACCCGCGGCGCCGATGTCGCGCTCCTCGGCTCGCTGGAGGTCGACATCGCCCCCGCCGAGGCGGTCGCGGCCGGCGCGCAGTGGACCCTCGACGACCTCTCGCCGCTTCCCTCGGGCGCGACGCGGAGCGACCTCGCGCCCGGCCACCACCGCGTGACCCTCGCGCGGCTCCCCGGGTTCATCGAGCCGGACCCCGTGGACGCGCTCGTCGTGGGCGCCGCTGCGCGGACGATCGCGCTCTCGTACTCGCAGCTCCCGTCGTACTACTTCCGCGCCGTGCCGCCCCAGTTCGTGCGGCCGGGCGTGCCGCTCCGCTTCGTCCTCCTCGCGACGGACGGGGGCGATCCCGACAGCCCGCCGGCGGGCACCAAGCTGACCGTCAGCGCCGATCCGCAGCCCGCCGGCCCGATCGTCGTCGACGAGGCCTCGGGCGAGGTCCGCTACACGCTCGACCCGCAGGACCGGCGCGACTTCACGCTCACGTTCCGGCCCTCGAACGGCGGCGCCGCCGGCACCGTCGTCATCACGCCCGCGCCCGAGCTGCCGCCGGAGGACGAGGTGATCCGCTTCGACCGGCCGCTCCCGGACCCGCTGACGAAGGACTACATCCAGATCCGCGAGAGCGTGAGCCCGACCGAGGAGACCTTCAACTGGATCGAGCACGCGCACCCGCGCTCGGTGAGCATCGCGGGCCGCCACCTCCTCTTCCAGGCCGGCTCCATCGACCCGGAGGACCTCCACATCCGCTACGACGGCGACCAGGACGTGAAGGAGTTCAAGCTCTACGCCGACACGGTCACCTTCCGGAGCCCGTTCCACCTGCCGGGGGCCCGCGTGGAGATCCACGCCCGCGAGCTGCGCTTCGAGGGCGGCGGCGTCCTCGACGTCACGCCCACGGAGAACCCGGTGCGGGAGCCGACGCCCGTCACGATCTCCGACCCCGACCTGAAGGGCCGCGATGGCGCCGCCGGCCTCTCCGCGGCGCCCATGACGCTCCTCATCGAGAGCTTCCACTCCGATCCGGGTCCGACGAAGCGCATCGTCATCCGCGGGAGCGCGGGCCAGGACGGCGGCGAGGGGCGCGACGGGCGGAACATCCTCCAGCCCGGCTGGCCGACCTGCGGCACGTTCCAGGGCAAGCTGACGATCTACACGAAGTGCACGCTGGCGAATGGGACCGTCGACGACGAGTGCGGCGATCGGAACGCGCACGCCGAGAACGCCGTGCCCGCGGGCAAGCCCGGCCTCGGCGGCGCCGGAGGCACGCTCACCTCGACGCTCGACCTCTCCGCGTTCACGGACAACAGCGGTGGGCGATCGGGTGCCAAGGGCGCGGACCGCGTGGGCGGCACCTCGGCGGGGCCCTTCGACATCACCACCTTCACCACGCTGAACAAGCCGGGCGAGCCGGAGCCGTGCGGCGTCGTCCACCACGCCACCGTCTTCGGCACGGCGGGGAGCGCCGGACCGGCCCCGTCCGCGTCCGCGCCCGCGGGCCCCGCGGGCGGCTTCGCCGCCGCCGCGGATCCCGGTTCGTGGCTCCACCCGATCCTCGTCCGCAGCACGCTCCTCTTCGTCGGCGATGCGTTCCTGAACGAGCGCATGGAGGAGGCGCGGGCGATCCTCGACGACTACCGCAACCTGATCGCATCGCTGAAGGGCAACCTGCCGGCGGGCGCCGAGCACGATGAGTTCGAGCAGATCGCGCAGGGCATCGAGAGCCTCCTCAACCGGATCGACTCCAACCTCGACTACTTCGGCAACCCGGTCACCTGGGTGCCGCTCCTCTCGTTCGAGGCGAATCTCGCCGCGTTCGAGGAGGAGGTCGACCGCGCCATCCCCATCCTCTACCTCGCCCACTGGGTCCGCTTCGCCGCGAACAAGGCGCAGCGCACGGTGGAGGCGTCGCAGACGGCCAAGGGTCGCCTCGACGAGGAGAACAAGGACCTCGTCGTCGCCTACGCCGAGGCGCAGCAGGACCTGCCCGGCCTCACCTCGGAGATGGCGGCCCTGCGGTTGAAGATCGCGCAGGTGCAGGCGGACCTGGCCGCCCTCGAGACGCAGCTCGAGAAGCGCGCGCAGGAGAACGTCGACGACCGCCACAAGGTGCCCTTCTGGCGGAAGGCTCTCGGCGTCCTGGGCGCGGTGGCGAGCGTGATCCCGCTCGGCCAGCCGTACCTCGGCTTCGCGGGCGCGGGCCTCGGCCTCCTCTCGAAGTTCGACCCCGACCACCCGCTCGACAGCCTGAAGGGGACCGCCGACCTCTTCAAGACGGTGGTCAACCTCGACTACACCGCCTGCGTGAAGGGCAAGGCGGCGGAGACGAAGAAGGACCCCAAGCAGGAGGACCCGGTCACGCTCAAGTCGCGCATGAAGGCGTGCGCGCCGCTCCTCTCGGCGGCGTACAAGGAGATCCGCGGCGCGCTCAACGAGACGAAGGCGAGCAAGGAGGAGGTGGCGGCGGAGCTCGAGAAGCTGCGCGCGACCGATCCGGCCTTCAACGCGGCCGTGAAGGAGCTCACGGAGCTCAACGCGGAGAAGCAGCTCCTCGGCGAGCGGCTCTCGGCGGTGCTCGACCGGCTGAGCAAGTTCGCCTCGTCGGTGAACGAGAACGACCTGGCGATCATCAAGATCGACCAGGACCTCAGCGCCGCGCTCGACGTCCTCGACCTCCCCACGCTCCTCTTCGTCGCCGACATGGACCAGCGCACGCGGGACCGCCTCCTCTACTTCCAGTACCTCATGGCGAAGGCGTTCCAGTTCCGCACGCTGAAGCCCTACACGGGGAACCTGAAGCTGACCAACCTGCTCGACCGGGTGACGGCGCTCGTCGAGTCGCAGAACTCGACCCCGCTCCTCTCGCCCGATCAGTTCGAGGCGCTGAAGGCGGTCTACCTCTCGGAGCTCGACGACATCGCCGCGGGCATCCTCACCGACCTCAACGTGAACGTCCCCGCGCGCTCGGCGCCGGTGAGCTTCCGCCTCACCGCGGACGAGATCGCGGCGCTCAACGAGAAGGGCTCGATCGAGATCGACCTCTCGCGCAAGGGCCTCTTCGGCGCGAACGAGGAGGACCTGCGCATCGTCGACCTCGTCTCGCAGGACCTCGACGTCGCCGTGCACGGCACGCTCGGCACCACCGCCACGCTGCGTCTCACCTTCGCGCACTCGGGGACGTCGCGGATCGTGAGGGGCGGCCGGCCGTTCGTCTTCACCCATTACCGGACCGAGCGCGTGAACCCGATCACCTGGAGCACGATCTATGACGGACTGAGCGGCCACCACACCGAGAGCCACATCAGCGCCGCCGCGGAGTCGCTCCTCAAGACGCTCCTCGGGCCGAGCGCGTCGCCCGACATCGTCCTCTACTCGCGGCCGGGCGCGCGCGCGACGCTCGTCCTCTCCAAGGAGGTCACCGCCGACAACGGGGTCGACCTGGAGGTGAAGGGGCTCACCATCCAGCTCACGTACGACTTCAGCCAGTCGAGCAACGCCCAGCGCGCGCTCGACGTCGAGGCGAGCGACGGTCTCGCGCCGCGCCTCCTCCTCGACCGCGACGACATCTTCGGCCGCCAGGACGGCCGCGGCCTCTTCCGCCGCACCTTCACCGGCCCCGACACCGTGCGGCTGGAGGCGCCCGCCACGCACGGCCGGTTCGCCTTCGACCACTGGGAAGTGGACGGGGTGAAGCCGGCGGGCGGCGTCGCCGCGGCGTCGCGGACGATCGACGTCCTCATGGACCGCGGCCACGCGGTGCGCGCGGTCTTCACGGAGACCGGAGCGCCGGCGGGCGAGACCTTCCGCCGCGGCGACGTGGACGGCAGCGGCAAGGTCGACATCACCGACGCGATCTCGCTCCTCGCGTTCCTCTTCCAGGGCGGCCAGGCGCCCGCCTGCCCCGACGCGTCCGACGCGGACGACTCCGGCCGCGTGGACATCACCGACGCCATCGGCATCCTCGCCTTCCTGTTCCAGGGCGGCGCTCCGCTCGCCGCGCCCGGTCCGACCGCCTGCGGCATCGATCCGACCCCGGACGGGCTGGGGACCTGCTCCGGCCCGGTATGCAGGTGACCGCGGCACCCGAACCACCACCCTCCGAGGGTCAGCCCTCACGGCGGCCCTCGGAACCATCGCCGGAGAGCCCCCTCCGCCCCGGAGCGGAGGGGGCGACTCCGTTCCCTCCCTCCTCGAGTTGGCGGGCGCTCTTCCGGGGACCTCCCCCGGAGCCGGGCCTTCCCTTGCGGCCGGCGCCCTCGGACGGGAGGATGTCGGACGGGTCGGGCCGCAGGCGAGGTAGAGGCATGGAGACCTCCGACATCGAGCGTCAACTCCAGCGGGCCCGCGAGGGCGACCGCAGCGCGGTGGGCGTCCTCCTCGAGGGACACCGCGAGCGGCTGCAGCGCGTGGTCGCGCTCCGCCTCGACCGCCGGCTGCGCGGCCGCGTGGACGAGACCGACGTCCTCCAGGACGTCTTCCTGGAGGCGGTGCGGCGCATCGGCGAGTACCTCGACCGCTCGTCGATGCCGTTCTACCTCTGGCTCCGCTTCCTCGCCGTGCAGCGGCTCCAGGCGCTCTGCCGCGAGCACCTCGGCGCGCAGAAGCGGGACGTGCGCCGCGAGACGCCCATCCACGAACCGCCCTGCCCGGAGGCCAGCTCCGAGGAGCTCGCCGCCCAGCTCCTCGGCAAGCTCACCACGCCCTCGAAGATCGTCGCGCGCGCCGAGGTGAAGGCGCGGCTGATGGAGGCGCTCGAGTCGATGGAGACCTTCGACCGCGAGGTGATCGCGCTCCGCCACTTCGAGCAGCTCGCGAACTCCGAGACGGCGCAGGTCCTCGGCATCGACGAATCGGCCGCCTCGAAGCGGTACATCCGCGCGCTCCGCCGCCTGAAGGAGATCCTCAAGGAGATCCCGGGCATGTCGGAGACCTCGCAGTGGATCTGACGGCGGGCGAGGGCGAGGCGAAGGCGGAGGCGGCCGGACGCGAGGCCGAGCGCGGCGATCGCGACGAGATCGAGGTCCTCGCGGAGGAGTTCCTCGATCGCCGGCGCCGCGGCGAGAAGCCCACGGTCGAGGAGTACGCCTCCCGCCACCCGGAGCTCGCCGAGGCGATCCGCGACCTCTTCCCGACGCTCCTCCTGGTGGAGGACCTCGGCGCCCACGTCTCCGACTCCGGCCGCTCCTCGCGTCCGGCCGGGGCGCCTCCCGAGCCGCCGCCGGCCGCCGCGCCGCTCGAGGACCTCGCCTCGGGCCTCCGCCGGGTGGGCGAGTACCGCATCCTGCGCGAGATCGGCCGCGGCGGCATGGGGATCGTCTACGAGGCCGTGCAGGAGTCCCTCGGGCGCCGCGTCGCCCTCAAGGTGCTGCCCTTCCACTCGCTCCTCGACGCCCAGCGGCTCGAGCGCTTCCGCCAGGAGGCGCGCGCGGCCGCGCGGCTCAGCCACCCGAACATCGTCCCCGTGTTCGCGGTGGGGGAGCACCTCGGCATGCACTACTTCGCCATGCAGTACATCCCCGGCCAGGGGCTCGACCGCGTGGTGGAGGAGGTGCGGCGGATGCGCGAGGAGGGGAAGGAGGCGCCGGACTCCGGCATGGCCGCCGGCCACTCCTCGAGCTCGAACCGCGGCGCGCGCGAGCGCTACTACCGCAACGCGGCGCGCATCGTCCGCGACGCCGGCCTGGCGCTCGACCACGCGCACGCGCAGGGCCTTTCCAGCACAGTGGGATCCGAAGCTTGGAATTCACGTGACTTGAAGTCGCGG
>JADMIO011200112.1_pt1 | contig 68277 bp, 73 predicted proteins | sample 8958161 | NCBI WGS metagenome assembly JADMIO01 (sample SAMN16585339, study PRJNA669376) | soil metagenome | isolation source: Crop rotation soil | place: USA: Cullars Rotation, Alabama | collected 2011 | reverse complement strand
GCCGCGACTTCAAGTCACGTGAATTCCAAGCTTCGGATCCCACTGTGCTGGAAAGCCCATGTCGATCTCCTCCGTGATGCAATCGCGGAAGATCCGGTGCCTTACGTCGGCGGTGGCAGGAGCAGCATTAGCGCGCCGATCGCCACGAGCAGTAGGCCCGGCCAATTGGCCTTCAAACCGAGGAAACGCATGCCGCGGTGGCGCGGCTCTAGCGTGGGAGAGTCATCGCGCGGATCAATATGAGGATCGCTCATCCTGCCGCGATAGATGGCGGCTCCAGCCATATACACAATGCCGGTGAGAATGAGCAGGGCACCGATTAAAGGAATTGTCAGCATGGCTTACACCTTTGGCTAGGCGAACTACGCTCACTTCCGTTCTTGTCGCGCCAATCAATGACGGCTCGCGCTCGGAGGCGCCGATGGTGGCCATCAGCGCCCCACTACCTTGCGATAGAGATGCCACGTCGAATGTCCGAGCACCGGAAAAACGATGGCGAGGCCGAAGAATAATGGTAAGGCCCCGAGAATGAGGGCACCCGCAACAAAGAGACCCCAAATCGCCATCGTGGTCGGGTTTTCGAGCACGGCGCGAACCGAGGTTCGCACGGCTGTCGCGGCACCAACATTGCGATCGACGAGCATCGGGAACGACACCACGCCGGTTACCAGAACTACGAGCGCAAAAAGGAAGCCCACGCCGTTGCCCACGATGATCAGCTGCCTGCCGGCCGGTGTCGTCAGCACCTGCGTGACGAACTCCCCTATGGAGCTTGGCACGGCGCCTCCGAAAATCCGGTCGTAAATGAGTTGGGCGGCGAACATCCACGCGAAGAAGATGGCCATGTATGCCAGGCCCAATCTCGCAATAGCACCGATCGAAGGGGATCGAAGAACGTCGAGAGCGTGCCACGCCGAAGAATCGAGACCCTGCTCGCGGCGCCGGCTCAGCTCATATAGGCCGACGGCTGCCAATGGTCCGATCAGAGACAACCCGGCAATGAGCGGGAAGACCAGCGGCAGGATATCGTATCCAAAGGAGAGCCTGAACAGGATGAGGCCGACAACGGGATAGATCAGGAGAAGGAAGACCGCGTGGCTGGGTATCGCCTTGAAATCTTCGATGCCCTGATGCAGCGCATCTCTCAGGTCCGCCAACCCAATCACGTTAAGTGCCGGCTCGCCGGGCCTCCATATTGCAGAGGCAGGCCATCGCAAGTCGACGCCCGGCTGGTCATACGTCTCGCCGCGTGTCTGCGCCGCTATCGTTTCAAGGGCTTCGGCAGCTGCGCGCTGCCGCTCTTCCGGCAACCCCTCGATCTTGGCGACGGCTTGTTCGAGGACCCTCATCATGACAACGCTCCCGTTTCCGGTCACGTGATGACGCAGCTCGAAGTCTAGGTGTCGCTTCCATCCCACATAGCGTTGCCCGAGTAGAGGCCGCGGGGTCTTCAATTCGGGGCAACGTCCAGAGACGCGCCATCAAGCCGAAAGCGACTAGGGAAGTATAGCAGAAACACATCGCGGCGGCGCGCCTACATCGCAACTCTCAAGAGGATTTCGGCGGGAGAATTCACGCGCAGTGCCGAGTGGACTCCACACATCGTTCAGAGAGCGGTGCGGCTCGTCAAATCGACCCCCTCTACAAACCCGCGATGATACTTTGTAGCCTTCGGCCCGCATCACCATGCCGTCGTTAGGGCAAGATCGTCCCTTTAAATCCGCTCTCCAGACCACGCCTGACCTCGCCCACGATGAGACCGCAGTTGAACCCGCGAGCGCCCTAAGCTTGAACCCGGTTGCGCCCTATGGTCCTTCGTCGGCTCGAGCTATGAGGCAGACGTCAAATTGCTTGGCCAGGAGAACTGATCCGTTGCAGCTAAGATCCTTCCTTCGCGATATGCTCTGCATCGCTAGTCTTGCCACCATCGTCGCCTTGCCGGGTTCACTCCAGTCGTTGGCGGCCGAGCAAACTGCAGACGTACCGGCCTGGCTGCGAGCCCATGTTGGCGAAGGGGACGGTCAGATCGCGCCGGTCGTCTTGGAGAGGGCACGTGCGCTCTACCTGCGGAAAACGCGCGACGGCACGGTCAAGAATCCCTGCTACTTCGCGATGGACGCAACCCGACCTCACGCCTTGGGCAATGCGGGGCGCCGGTTTTATGTCATCTGCGAAGCCGATCATTCTTTTCGTGCGATTTCGTCCGGTCACGGCGGCGGTCGCCACCTGAAAGGCATCGCGATTTTCGCCAACGGCAAACGGTGCGCACGAAACTTCGGCAATGCGATGGGCTCCAGGCTGACGACCGGCGGAGCCTATGTGACGAGCGAGCAGATCACGTCTTTCAAGGGCTATTACCCCGTATCGGGGGGAAGACACGCAGCGCTAGTACGCTCGTTCGTGCAGTTTGACGGGGAAGGCCAGACTGCTAACGCCAGACAGCGGGAGATCGGTGGTCACGCGGCCGTACTGCTGAGGGGAATGTGTCTTCGCAAAAAGCCAGACAGCCCGTACGCCGACCAGAAGGGTTACGTTCCGTTCGGGACGGTGGAGAACTACGCCGATGGGCGCAGCAGCGGCTGCACCAGTTGGTCGCCGTCGGACGCCGAGAAAGTCGTCGCCATGTTGAAGGACAAGCCAGCGACGCTCTACATTTATCCGGAAGCAACCGACATCGACGCCATCGCCCAAGTGGTGAAGGCCGGCCGGGCGCCGTCGGGCACCGGGTTGTATTGGAACGCCTCTTGTTTGAGAGAAATCCGCTCCCCGAAGTTCTGGCCAAAGGAGCGCCTCGAGCCGATCCTCGTTCGATACGAAAAGGACCACCCGGCACCGCCCCCGCGGCCAACCCCGATTTGCGCGGTCCAATGAACCTTGTCCACCGCGTCCCTACGGCGTGGCGCCTCGAGTTGCTCGGTGTTGCCGACCTCGATGTTCGCTGCGTCGACGACGTGCAGCGCCGCGAGGTTCAAGTCACCCGACACCCGGACCGGCATCGGTCAGAGCCTGCCTTTTTCCTCCTCGCTGAGAGGCAGTTGCTCCTCGTCGCTCAAGTCGCCGTGCCCTAGGATTTGAACCGCTCCGTTCGGATTGTAGCTGCGCTCGTCTTTGATCTTACTCTTGCGCCGCTCCTCCTCCTTATGTTCCAGCGCCGTCCCATCCCCTCTGCACCAGCTCGAAATATATTTGCCTGTGCCGATAAGCGTGACTGATAAAAATTGGGTACTCCATTGCACCCCCCGCTACGCAAATTTTCACTCAATATTCTCTGAGCCTAGTCGGCGAGACTGACGGTCCGCAAGCGATAACGGCGACGGACGACGCACGACAGGACAACGCCGCTCCTGTGCAGTGCCGGCGACACACTTCGCAACGCGCCGGAAGGCGACGAGGCGTCCGTTGAAGGTACGGCGCTATGGCGCAGCACTGACTTCGCGCGACGGGATAATCGCAACCGTCGAGAACGCGCGTGGAACGAGAGTTTGCAAAACCGGCTGCAAAACTCGCCAAGGCTGTGTCGGCGGCTTGCTGGCAAACCGTTGGAAGGCTTGGCGATCCCGGCAGGATTCGAACCTGCGACCCTCTGCTTAGAAGGCAGATGCTCTATCCAACTGAGCTACGGGATCTCTCGCCCACTACCTATATCATAGGTGTGCCACGGTTTGGTGAGTGCCGTGGATAAGCCGCGCGCCGCCGCCGGGCAAGGCATCGGTGCGCTGCGGACGCCCGTTTCAGCGTTGTTAACGGCCGGTTCTTGAAACGGTCATGGTTCGCTGGCACACACCGCGCCAAGCATTGGAAGCCAGAAAGATTCGATCATGCAGGTTAGACCGTCCGCCTCAGTCCACGTGTGCGCGCTGAGACACATCCCGGAGGTCCTGAACAGCAGCGGCGCACGCCACTTGATCAGCGCCATAAACGCCGACCTCGCACCCTCCACACCGGCCGGGCTGATGCCCGATCGGCATTTGCGACTCGACATGCACGACATTCAGGATGTTCGCGATGGCGCCACGGCTCCTGCCGAGGAGCATGTCGGTCAACTCATCGACTTCGTCCAAAGTTGGGATCGCGAGGCCCCGCTGCTGATCCATTGCTATGCGGGCCTCAGCCGCTCGACCGCCACTGCGTTCATCACCCTGTGCGCACTCAACCCGAATGCGCCGGAGCGGGCGATCGCGCTCGCCCTGCGGCGTGCCTCTGACACGGCGGTGCCGAACCGGCGCTTCGTGTCTCTCGCCGATGCTTTCCTGAAGCGGGAGGGACGGATGTTGGCGGCGCTCGACGGAATGGGCGTCAATCGCATCGCCGCCGAATGTGTGCCCTTCTTCGTCGACGGGCACCACGCGCCGCTCAGCACGGACCGCGCCGCCTAGCCGACCTCCGCAGACCGATCACGGTCCATATTGGGCGGGGTGCCTGGCACCCGGCCCTATTTTTATGCGCCGCTTCCCTCCGGACCAATGGCCGCGGCCCCCGGGCGAGGATGTCACGCATGCACGTTGATCGTGACGGCAAACCCATGCCAATAAAGGGAATAAGAGCGGCGGCGCGCAGCGCCAACCGCCAAGAAAAGGGACTTGGGGGAAGGAAAACGTACCAATGGCCAGCACAGCAAGCCTGGGGGACGCCGGCGCGCCGCTCCTCTCCAGAGAGCGCATCATCGCCAAGCCGGGCTTCAATCGCTGGCTCGTTCCGCCCGCCGCCCTCTGCATCCATCTGTGCATAGGCATGGCCTACGGCTTCTCCGTGTTCTGGAAGCCCCTGCAGGCGGCGCTGCTGGGCGCCGACGGCAAGCCGCTTCCCGAATGCTCGCAAGGTGCGGTCACCTTCGCCGAAAAGTCGATCGGAACGCTGCACGCCCTCACCGCCACGGACTGCAACTGGAGTCAGTTCGATCTCGGCTGGATGTACACGTTCTTCTTCGTGCTGCTCGGCGTGTCGGCCGCGACGTGGGGACACTGGCTGGAGCGCGTCGGCCCGCGCAAGGCCGGCTTGGTATCAGCCCTGTGCTGGTGCGGCGGTCTGCTCATCGGGGCGCTCGGCGTCTACATCCACCAGCTTTGGCTGATGTGGATCGGCGCCGGCGTGATCGGCGGCATCGGCCTTGGCTTGGGTTACATCTCCCCCGTCTCGACGCTGATCAAATGGTTTCCTGACCGCCGCGGCATGGCGACCGGCATGGCGATCATGGGTTTCGGCGGCGGCGCCATGATCGGCTCCCCGCTCGCAACCATCCTGATGACCAACTTCCGTACCGCAACGACGCCCGGGGTGTGGGAGACGTTCGTTGCCCTGGCGGCGATCTATTTCGTCTTCATGCTTATCGGCGCGTTCGGCTACCGCCTGCCGCCGAGCGGCTGGCAGCCCGAGGGCTGGACGCCGCCGGTAAACGGCAACCGCATGATCACCTCCAACAACGTGCACCTCAAAGACGCGCACAAGACGCCGCAGTTCTGGCTGCTGTGGATCGTCCTTTGCATGAACGTGTCGGCCGGCATCGGCATCATCGGCGCCGCCTCCCCCATGCTGCAGGAGACCTTCGCAGGCGCTCTGGCTGGCGCACCGGGCGTCGGCTACCTCGATCTGAAGAGCAACCTCGAGCTGGCGGGCAAGGCTGCGGGCGTCGGCGCAGGCTTCGTCGGGCTCATCTCACTGTTCAACATCTTCGGCCGCATCGGCTGGGCGTCCTCTTCGGACAGGCTCGGCCGCAAGCGTACCTACTTCATCTTCTTCGTGCTCGGCGCGGCCATGTACGTCCTCGCCTCGTTCGCCGCCGAGTGGAAGATACTCGCCCTGTTCGTCGCGGCCTTCTGCGTCATCGCCTCGATGTACGGTGGCGGCTTCGCAACTATCCCTGCCTATCTCGCGGACATGTTCGGCACGCAGTTTGTCGGCGCCATTCATGGGCGCCTGCTGACGGCGTGGTCGACCGCCGGCATCGTCGGTCCGGTGATCGTCAACTACATGCACGACACGCGGCAGGCGGCCGGCATCGCCCCCGATCAGATATACGGGCCGATTTTCTATACGCTGGCCGGATTGCTGGTCGTTGGCTTCATCGCCAATCTGCTCGTGCGCCCGGTCAACCACAAATGGCACATGAGCGATGCCGACGTGACGGCCGAACAAGCGAAGCACAAGTCGTACGCCACGGCGCATACGACCGGCTCGTTCGGCATCGGCATGGGCGGCCTCGACTTCAAGGCAGCACTGTTCTGGCTGTTCGTCGGTATCCCGCTCGGCTGGGGCATCTGGAACACCGTGAAGACGGCGCTCGTACTCTTCCACTAGCGAAAGCCCTGAAGGAGCGCGCCGTCACGCGTCGCTCCGCGGTGGAGCAGCCGGGGGCCGTGGCCGGCGGCTCGAGCAATACAGGCTAGTGGGTCCAGCGCCCGATGCGGCCGTACTTGAAGTTGTCGGCGTAGGATTTGCGGATCATCTTGCGCGGCGACGGCTCGATCAGCTGGAAGGCGATGCCCTCGCGCTCGGCGTAGGCGATCGCCTCCTCCTTGGTATCGAACGCCAGCTGCACCTCCGCGTTCATGTCGCGAGTCCCGGTCCAGCCCATCAGCGGCTCGATCTCACGCGGGCTTGCAGGCGCGAACTCGAGCACCCACTCCTTGGTGCGCCCTTCGCCCGACTGCATCGCCGTTCTCGCCGGCTTAAAGATACGCGCAACCATCGGGCCCCCGCTGTGAGTGACGTCACGTCATTGGTCGGGGCGGCGGGATTCGAACTCGCGACCCCTTGCTCCCAAAGCAAGTGCTCTACCAGGCTGAGCTACGCCCCGCGACCAAGAAACGTCCGGTTTTCTGGGGGTTGGCGCGGCGCCAGTCAAGCGCTGAATCGGACTAAAACGCGAACACCCAACAGCCAGACGAGGCGGCTCGATCCCGAAATCCCGACGCCTCGGAATGCAATCCTGCATCGTGCAACCGACAGGAGATCCTACTCCCTGCATGTGGATAGACCATACATGCGACCGTGACAAACGCGGACCATCGGCAGCTCTTGGAGAAACTGGTCATAAGCAGGCGTTGTCATGTCGACCAAGGGGCTCGCAAGTCGCACCCTGATCGTCTGGGGCGGAACGGGGCAGGCCAAGGTGCTCAGGCCCATTATCGAGGCCCGCGGGCATCGCGTCGGGTGCGTGTACGATCGCAATCCGCACGTGGCGCCGCCGTTTGAAGTTTTGATGTTCCACGACCAAGCAGACCTCTGGTCATGGGTCGCCGCAAGTCGCCCGGCGCGCGAAATCGGGTTCGTCGCTGCCATCGGCGGATTCGGGCGCGCACGGCTCGACGTGGCGAAGATCATGCGCGACCAGGAGATAAGGCCCGTCGTACTCGTGCATCCGCGCGCATGGGTAGCGCAGTCAGCGTCCATCGGCGACGGTGCACAGATTTGCGCGATGGCCTCGGTCGGCGAGGAAGTGGAGCTTGGATACCAGTGTCTCATCAATACCGGTGCCATCGTCGATCACGAGTGCCGCCTCGGTGATGGCGTGCACATCATGCCCGGTGCCCGTCTGGCCGGGTGCGTCGTGGTGGGCGATGGTGCCGGGATCGGTGCGGGCGCCACGGTACTGCCCAGGATAACCATCGGCGCGGACGCTCGCATCGGCGCCGGCGCTGTTGTTACCAAGGATGTAGCACCGGGCACGACGGTCATCGGAGTTCCTGCACATGCGCTATAGCGGTCGGAGCCCGTCTGCAACGATAGCGGAGCGGCTCTGCGCCAGGCCTAAGGCTTGTCCGCGAACAACCGATGGCGCACGCGATCACCCGCCTTGATGCCAAGCCGCTCGGACGCGCCGCCGGGGAGTTCCAGCACCGCCGAGACGGGTCCATCGGAATTGATGACGCGATCGGACATCGGCTCGGCGTGCGTCTCGATCCGATGGATGACGCCGTCGGGGCGAATGAACAGCATGTCGAGCGGGATGTAGGTGTTGTGCATCCACATGCTGAGCTCGCGCGCCTGGCCGTACGGGAACAGCATGCCCTGATTATCGGCGAGATCGGTGCGAAACATCAGGCCCATCGCCTTCTCCTTCGGATCCTCGGCGATCTCGATGTCGATGGCGGCCTCCGGCCCGTTAACAGGGACGAGCCACAACTGTTCGGTGCGCATCTTGGCGTCGGCGGGCGGCGCCAGCGACAACATCACCGCAGCAGCAAACAGGGCCGCCCATCGGGCAGCCCTGCTCTGAATTCTCGAATGAGCCATCACACCTATCAGTGCGTTGGCGGCAATCCGGGTTGCCCGTCGGGTCGGAGTTCGGCGGCCATACAGCCCTTACAGCCGTGACCCCATCGAACCATAACCATCTGCCCGGGACGTAGCTCCGTGAACCCGAAACGCCGCAGCGTCTCCATGTGCACGAATACGTCAGGCGTTCCCTCGCCCCGCGTCAAGAAGCCGAAACCCCGCACCCGGTTGAACCACTTGACCATGGCCCGCTCCCAGTCGCTTTCCGGCGTGACGATGACGTGCGTCCGCTGCGGGAGTTGCGACGGGTGGATGGCAGTGCTCTCGTCCATGCTGAGGATGCGAAATGCCTGCATGCCCTTCGGACGGCGCAGGACCTCGGCGTGAACTCGTGCTCCCTCGTAGGCTGTCTGGTAGCCCCCTGCCCGCAGGCAAGTGACGTGGAGCAGGATGTCGGCGAGCCCGTTATCGGGAACTATGAAGCCGTAACCCTTTGATGCATCAAACCATTTAATTGATCCGACGACCTCGAAGACCTCGATCCCGGCTTCCTCGGCCTGGCCGCGAGTAAGTTCGGTCGGCGGGTCGAAAGACGGAAAATCGGGACGCTTAGAATCCCCCATTGGTGGTACCCCGCTACTTGCTCAACGTTAGCTTTTTTCTGCCCGGGAACGGCGACGGATCATGGAAGAGCCCTCTTCATGTCCGACGTCGTCTCGAAGCGGTCGCGAGAATACCATCTGTTAACCAACCCGCCAGGGGCATATTTTCTCCGATGTTCCCGAGGCCGGAATGTCACGCAGATGTCCACATTAAATCAGCCCGCATAACCATTTGGCGCACCACATATTTTTGCCAATCCAATTCATCCCCACATTTTCATCTGGAACAGCTCGGGCACACGTCCTGCGATAATTCGGTGACGGGAATTGACCGCCCAAAAGGCTCGAATTGCTGGCACACTGATTCGGCGCGAGGACCACAAAAACTGCCCCCGTGGAGGTCACCCGCTGCTACTGCCCTCAACGCAGCCGAGTTGTTGCAGAGCGTTCTTTCCATCCCTGCGTGCCCCTGCGGTCTCCAGCCTGTGGGACGCCCGTTCCAACAAGCCGCTACCTGGGAAAAATTTTCTGCGCGGGCGGGCAAGGGGAATGCGATCCTATTTTTATTTGCCCTGGAGGCTTTAAGTAGAATTCGGTTTCCCTTATTTTCGGGGTCCCAGTGAAGGGATCACGATGCCGACGAAGACTTCAACCGGGCGCGGCGCCAAGCTGGCGCGAGCCGCACGGCCAGCCTCGCACACAACCAACGCTATCCCGACGACCGATCCGCTTGCCGAGGCGCTGGCGCTCGACCGGCGCCTCGCCGCACTCGACAGCCTCGAGGATCGGCTCCGCGAAATTGCCAGCTCCGTACCCGGCCGCGTCACCTTTTCGACCAGCCTCGGCATCGAGGACCAGGCCGTCCTGAACGCCATCGCGGCCAGCACGGCGAGGATCGACGTCTTCACCCTCGACACCGGCCGGCACTTCCCCGAGACGCTGGACACCTTGGAAGCCAGTCAAAACCGCTACGGAATCGACATCCGCGTCATGTTCCCAGACGCGCGCGAGGTCGAGGAGCTCGTGGCGCGCGACGGCATCTACGGCTTCCGGCTCGCAGTCGAGAACCGTAAGGCCTGCTGCGATGTCCGTAAGGTACGCCCCTTGAAGCGCGCGCTCGAAGGCGCCAAAGGCTGGGTGACGGGCCTGCGCCGCGAGCAATCGGTGGGCCGCGCGCACGTGCCGTTCGCGTCCTGGGACGCGGAGAACGCGCTCTTCAAGTTCAACCCGATCGCCGACTGGAGCCTCGAGAAGCTCGAGGCCTACGTCGCCGAGCACGATGTTCCCGTCAATCCACTGCACGCCCGCGGGTTCCCCTCCATCGGCTGCCAGCCGTGCACGCGCGCCATCAAGCCCGGCGAGGACATCCGCGCCGGCCGCTGGTGGTGGGAGAACGAGGACGGTAAGGAATGCGGCCTGCACAACAGGCCCCGCCAGAAGGAAGTAGCTGCATGAGTGCGCCGTTCTCGCACCTCGACATGCTCGAGGCGGAGTCGATCTACATCTTCCGGGAGGCCGCGGCGCAGTTTCGCAAGCCGGTGCTGATGTATTCGATCGGCAAGGACTCGACCGTTCTGCTGCATCTCGCGCGCAAGGCATTTTGGCCGCAGAAGCCGCCGTTCCCCCTGCTCCACATCGACACGACGTGGAAGTTCAAGGATATGATCGCCTTCCGCGACAAGACGGTGCGCGACTTCGGCCTCGATCTCATCGTGCACACGAACGAGGAAGGCCTGAAGAAAGGCATCAACCCCTACGACTATTCGCCTTCCGTCTACACCGACGTGATGAAGACGCAGCCGTTGAAGCAGGCGCTCGACAAGCACGGTTTCGATGCCGCGTTCGGCGGCGCACGTCGCGACGAGGAGAGTTCGCGCGCCAAGGAGCGCGTCTTCTCGTTTCGGGCCGCAGGCCATCGCTGGGATCCGCGCCGCCAGCGGCCTGAGATGTGGAACCTGCTCAACGGTCGCCTCGGCGCCGGCGAGACGGTGCGCGTATTCCCTCTGTCGAATTGGACCGAGCGCGACGTGTGGCGCTACATCGCCCGCGAGCAACTCGACGTGGTGCCGCTATACTTTGCCGCCAAGCGCCCCACCATCGTGCGCAATGGTCAGCTCCTTGTTGTCGACGACGACCGCCTGCCGCTGCAGCCTGGCGAGATACCGCAGATCAAGAGCGTTCGCTTCCGCACGCTCGGCTGCTGGCCGCTCACCGCCGCGGTGCCTTCCACGGCCGCCGACCTCGACAGCGTGGTCGAGGAGACGCTCGGCGCACGCACCTCCGAGCGGCAGGGCCGTCTCATCGATCATGACCAGACGGGCGCTATGGAGCGCAAGAAGCAGGAAGGCTACTTCTGATGACGGCGCTCACCGCTATTCGGCGCGAAGATCTGGCGCCTGCTTTCAACCAGGACCTAAACGGCATTCTGCACCTTTTGACGTGCGGATCGGTCGACGACGGCAAGTCGACGCTGATCGGCCGTCTGCTGTGGGATGCCTCGGACCTCTATGACGACCAGCGCGAGACCATCAACCGCTCGTCGAACGCGGCAACCGGCGGCGCGCATCCCGACTTCTCGCTGCTGCTCGACGGCCTGGTCGCCGAGCGCGAGCAGGGCATCACCATCGACATCGCTTGGCGCTACTTTGATACGGAGACGCGCCGCTTTGTCGTCATCGACAGCCCAGGCCACGAGCAGTACACGCGCAACATGGCGTCGGGCGCCTCGCACGCCGACGTCGCCATCATGCTGGTCGATGCGCGCCATGGCGTGAAGCGCCAGACGCGCCGCCACGCTGCCATCCTCGACATCGTCGGCGTGAAGCGTGTCATCCTCGCCGTCAACAAAATGGACCTCGCCGACTGGTCGCAGGACAAGTTTCGCGCCATCGAGGCAGACTTCCGCGAGCTGACCCTGCGCTTCGGCTTCCGCGAGGCGATCGCCATTCCGGTTTCCGCAGTCGGCGGCGACAACGTCGCCCGCAGGTCCGAGCACATGCCCTGGTACACAGGCCCGCATCTACTCGAGCACCTGGAGCGCATCCCGCCGCGCGACATCACCCCGCGCGGCACCTTCCGCTTGCCGGTGCAGACGGTGCTGCGCGACGGCCTCGACTTTCGCGGCCTCGCCGGAACCGTCGCGTCGGGCTGCATCAGCGTCGGCGACCGTGTCATCGATGCCTTGAGCGGGCAGAGCGCGCACGTGCTGCGCATTGCGACCATGGATCGGGACCTGGAGATCGCCAAGCAGGGACAGGCCGTCGCCCTGCAGCTCGACACCGACATCGACGTCGCGCGCGGCGCCATCCTGTCCGCTGCCGACACGCCGGCGACCGTCGCCGCGCACCTGGAAGCGCGCGCTGTTTGGCTGTGGGAAACGCCCTTCGACCCGAGCGCCGGCTACTTCCTGCGGACGGCGACCGATCTCGCGCCGATCTCTACGTTGAGCATCACGTCGCTTCTCGATCTCGAGACGCTGGCGGTGCAGCCCGCCGACAAGGCGAGCGTGAACGACATCGCCAACATCTCGATCACGCTGGGGCGCCCGGTCGCTGTCGACACCTTCGCCGACAATCAGGGGACGGGCGCCTTCCTCATTATCGATGCAGTGAGCGGCGCCTCGGTGGCCGGCGGCGTCATCACCGCGGCCAAGGCCGGCGACATCGACGATGCCTCAGCCTTCAAGCTCACGCGCGAGCTGTTGGCGCGCGGCCTCTGCCGCGACCTCGCCGACAGCGATGAGGATCGCCGCGAGTTCCAGCGGCGGGCCAGCGAGGCGGCGCTGTTGCTACATGCAGCCGGTATCCAAGTGAAGATCGAGCTCTAACGGATCGTCACGGCAGGGGGGACCTGCGCCTGAGGCGTCCGCGATTGCGGACATGCGTGTGCAAAAGCGAGCGAGTGTGAGCCAAGGCCATGTGGGAAGACTTGTTGTTGTTCGTGGCCGTGGGCTTCGCCGCGCAAATGGTGGATGGCGCCATCGGCATGGCGTACGGCGTCACGTCATCCTCTGTGATGCTTAGCCTCGGCATCCCGCCAGCCACCACGAGCGCGTGCGTGCATGCCGCCGAGACGTTCACAACCGCGGTATCGGGCGCGTCGCACTGGAAGTTCGGCAACGTCGACCGCAAACTGCTGCTGCGCCTCGCCCTGCCCGGCATGATCGGCGGAGCCATTGGCGCCTACGTGCTCACCAACCTCGATGGCGAAGTCATCAAGCCCTATATCAGCGGCTATCTGCTGTTGATCGGTGTGTTCATTGTGTGGAAGGCGCTCACTCGCCGCGTATCCGAGGGCACCGAGCCGTCACGCGTCGCACCGCTAGGCTTCGTCGGCGGGCTACTAGACTCTATGGGCGGCGGGGGCTGGGGGCCGATTGTCACCTCTACGCTCATCGGGCAGGGCACGACACCACGGTATGCCATCGGCTCGGTGAACCTCGCCGAGTTCTTCGTCACCTTCACCATCTCCGCCACCTTCATCGCCACCATTGGCCTCGAGCTATGGCCGATCATCGCCGGCCTGATCATCGGCGGAGTGATCGCCGCCCCGTTCGCCGCCTATGCGACGAAAATGCTCCCCGACAAGGTCCTCATGATCCTCGTCGGTTGCGTCGTGGCCATTCTCAGCCTGCGCACCATCGTCCAGGCCCTGACCTGAGCCTTTGGGGCTCGCGGCGGCGATGCCGTTTCTGCGGTTGATCGATCCAAGATAACGGATATGGTCGCCCGCAAGAGGCGCCCAAAAAACGTTCACGAGCCTGGCCTTATGGAATTTCTGCACTCGGGCGCCTGGCCCATCATCGTCTTTGGCGGCTTTGCCGTCGGCTTCCTCGTCGGCCTCACCGGTGTCGGCGCCGGATCTCTGATGACGCCGTTCCTGATCTCCGGCATCGGCATCTCGCCCGTACTCGCGGTCGGCACTGATCTCCTGTTCGCCTCCATCACCAAGGCGAGCGCTGCGTGGCGGCACCATTCGCTCGGCAACGTCAACTGGCCGATTGTGCGTTGGCTGGCGATGGGCAGCTTACCCGGCGCCGCTTTGGTGTTGAGTTGGATCTATCTCTCACAGCCCGACCTTCACGTGCTCGCAGCGATCATCCGCCAGGTGCTGGCTTTCGCGCTCGTGGTGAGTGCTCTCTGCGTCGCCGCCTATCCGCTGTTGAAGCGCCTCGCCGCCAGCGCCATTGACGCCGGCGAGCCAACGCACGTTCGGCAGGGTCCGACGCTCATGTTGGGACTCGTCCTCGGCGTGCTGGTTGCGCTCACCTCGGTCGGCGCAGGCGCTATCGGCGTTGTGGCGCTGACGATGCTCTATCACTCTTTGTCGGCGCGCCGCCTCGTCGGCACCGACATCGTCCACGCCATCCCCCTCACCTTCCTCGCCGGCGCCAGCCACTTCGGCATGGGCAACGTCGACTTGAAGATCTTGGGCTTCCTGCTGCTCGGGTCGGTGCCCGGTATCGCGCTTGGCTCGCGCATCACCGGCCTCGTGCCGGATTGGGTGCTCCGCATCACGCTGGCGCTGGTGCTGTTCTGGGCGGCCTACTCGCTGCTCAACCCCATGCGCCACTGATGACAGCGGCGCACGCCTGCTCAGCTGACGGCTTTGAGCGGCGCTAGGTCGGCGTGGAAGCGGTTGCCCGCGGTAGTCGCCTTCACGTAGCCGGCGCGGATGGCGAAGTCGCCGAAGTGCTCGCCTTCCTCCCGCTCCTTGGCGTAGTGCGCGAACATCGGCTCGAGCAACCGGACGATCCGCGTCTTGTCGACATCCTCGGCGTAGAGCTTGTTCAGCCGGTCGCCGTTAAACGCCGCCCCAAGGTAGAGGTTGTAGAGACCGGGGTTACGGCCGACGAGGCCGATCTCGGCGAGGTACGGCCGCGCGCAGCCGTTCGGGCAGCCCGTCATGCGGATGACGATCTCGTCGTCTTTCAGACCGGCCTTGTCGAGCGACTCTTCCAGCGCCGTCAGTAGCTCGGGCATGAAGCGCTCGCTCTCCGCCAGCGCCAGACCGCACGTCGGCAGTGCCACGCAGGCCATGGAGTTGCGGCGTAGGCCGCTCAAGCCGGTGCCGATGGCGATGCCGTGCTCCTTTAGGATCGCCTCGATCTTCGGCTTCGCCTTGGCGGTGACGTTGGTGATGATGAGGTTCTGATTGGCGGTGACCACGAAGCCACCGGGGTGCATCTCGGCGATCTCGCGCAACGCCGTGCGCAACGTCCAGCCGGGCATATCCTTGATGCGGCCGCTCTCGATGAACAGCGTCAGGTGCCACTTCTTGTCGGCGCCCTGCTCCCAACCGATGACGTCCCCGGTCGACTTGAACTCGAAGGGGCGCGGCTCGCCGAGCTTGTAGCCCAGACGCTTCTCGACCTCGGCGCGGAAGTTGTCGAGTCCGCGATCCTCGATCGTGTACTTGAGGCGGGCGCGCTTGCGGCTATTGCGATTGCCCCAGTCGCGCTGCACGGTGACGACCTTCTCGGCAACGTCGACCGCCTGCTCCGGCGTGCAGAAGCCCATCACGTCGGCGGTGCGCGGAAACGTGTCGATCTCCCCGTGCGTCATGCCCATGCCGCCACCGACGGTGACGTTCCAGCCCGCGAGCTTGCCCTTCTCGTCGGTAATGGCGATGTAGCCCAAGTCGTGCGCGTAGATGTCGATGTCGTTCGACGGCGGCACGGCAATGACGATCTTGAACTTGCGCGGCAGGTAGTGGACGCCGTAGATCGGTTCCTCTTCCTTCTTCGCCGCGCCGCTCTGGTCGATCACCTGCTCCCCGTCGAGCCATATCTCGTGATAGGCGCCGGTCTGAGGCAGCAGATGCTCACTGACCTTGACGGCGAGATCGTGCGCAGCGGCATGCACCTTCGATAGGTATGGGTTCGACGCCGCAAGCACGTTGCGATTGACGTCACCGCAGGCGGCCAGCGTGTCGAGCGCTGCGGCGTTGATCGCCTGCATGGTGCGCTTCATGTTCGACTTGATCACGCCGTGGAACTGGAACGTCTGGCGCGTCGTCAGGCGCAGCGTGTGGTTGGCGTAGGTGCCGGCGATGGCGTCGAGCTGCAGCCACTGCTTGGACGTCGTGACACCGCCCGGCAGGCGGACTCGGATCATGAAGCTGTAGGCCTTCTCCAGCTTCTTCTTGGCGCGCTCGCCGCGCACGTCGCGGTCGTCCTGCAGGTAGGTGCCGTGGAACTTGGTGAGCTGGCTGTCGTCCTCGGAGATGGCCCCGGTGGCGACGTCAGCCAGCCCCTCGGCGATGGTGCCGCGAAGCTGCCGGCTGCCTTCTTTAATGAATTCGTTTTTGCTGCGCTTGTCGTCGGTCATTGTCGTTCGTCCTGTGGCCGGGCCTTAAGGCCCGCGCATCAATACACGTCGCGCTGATAGCGGCCGGCCTTGGCCAGCTCCTTCAACTTGGCACGACCGGCCTCGTCGTCGCCGCGAGCGCCTTCGGCGAGGACGCGCGCCAGCATCACATCGACGTCCCGTGCCATACCCTTCTCGTCGCCGCACACGTAAATGTGGGCGCCGTCATCGACCCACTTGAGCAGGTCGTTGCGCGCTTCCCACAGACGCTGCTGCACGTAGATCTTCTCCGGCTGGTCGCGCGAGAAGGCCACGTCGATGCGCGACAGCGCACCTTCCGCGAGGTGCTCCTGCCATTCAGTCTGGTACAGGAAGTCGTTGGTGTAGTTGCGCTCGCCGAACACCAGCCAGCTTTTTCCGCCGGCGCCGGTCTCCACGCGCTCCTCGATGAAGGCGCGGTAGGGCGCCACTCCCGTGCCTGCGCCGATCATGATGATCGGGCGGTTGCCGTCCTCCGGAAGGCGGAAGTGGCGGTTGGGCTTGACGTAGACGCGTACCGGGTCACCCGCCTTGCGCCGGTCGGCGAAGTAGGTGGAGGCGACGCCGCCGCGCGTCTTGCCGTGCGATGCCCAGCGCACTGCGCCGACCAGGAGATGGGCCTCGCCGGGATGCGCTCGGGGGCTCGAGGCGACCGAATACAGCCGGCCCGGAAGCGGCCGCAGCAGCGAAAAGAGCTGCTCGGGCGTCAACTTCTCCGCATAGGTCTCGAAGAGATCGACGAGCTGCCGGTCCTCGGAGAAGTCGGCGAACGCCTTCTGGTCGGCGAGCGCCTTCACGTCGGTGCGCTGCGTGAGCTTCGCGTAATTCTCGACCAGCGCGCGCGACAGCGTGGTGACGTCATAGCGCTCGCGCAGCTTTTGCACGACGCTGCCGTCGGCGCCCAGGCCGACCGCTTCTGCAAGTGCCAGCGCGAGGTTCGGGTCGTTCTCCGGCACGACGCCGATAGCATCGCCCGGCAAATACGAGAAGCCCGGTGCGTCCGCGGCGATTTCCACGTGCCAAGTCTCGCGCGTCGAGCCCGTGCCGTTGAGGTTGACGAGCGCGGAGATTTCGCCGGTCAGGGGGTTCTCAGCGGTGAACTGCGGCTCGTCGTCGTCGGCGAACTGCGCGCCGCCTTTGAAGTCGACGTGCACGACGGTAGCGGTGCCAGTGGCGTCGGCGGGCGCGAGCTCGGTCAGCGCCTTCTCGGTCCACTCGGCCGCTTGTTTGGCATAGTCGAGATCCAGATCGATGCGGTCGAAGGCGCGCTTGCCCCCCAGCGCTTCGAGCCGCTGGTCGATCGCCTTGCCGGTAGCGCAGAACTGCGCGTAGGCCGTGTCGCCTAGAGCCAGGACGGCGAACCGCACGCCCTCGATGCGCGGGGCAGCATCGCTCATGAGCGAGGTGTAGAAGTCGACGGCGCGGCTCGGCGGATCGCCCTCACCCCAGGTCGAGGCGAACACGATGATGGTCTTGGCCTTGGACAAAACCGCGAAGTCGGCGTCGGCGAAATCGACGATCTTGGCGTCGAGGCCGTGCTTCTGCGCGAGCTTCTTGGTGCGCATGGCGAGCGCTTCGGCGTTGCCGCTCTCGCTGGCATAGAGGACGGTCAGGGCTTGGCGTGGTTTGGCTGGGGCGGCAGGCTGCGGCTGCGCGGCGGCGCCCGCCTGAGCGGCCTCGAAGCCCGCGAAGAACCCCGCGAGCCATGCGCGCTGCTGCGGCGTCGTACGGGCGACGACGCTGTTCAGGGCATCAATGTCTTCCGGCGTGAACGGTGCGTTCTTCGGAAGCAACGGCTGGGCGGTCACAAACGCCTCCTCGAAATCATTCGTATCAAGTGCCGACGGTCAATATCGGCCATGCTTCACCGTGGATGGACTGCGGCAGCGCCGGCCTTGGCGGTCTCGGTCTCCCGCGATCGCTGCGCGCCATATACCTCGACTTTTTCAGGACGCGTCAGACCCGCACTCGCCCAGTCGAGCCCAACAAAGATAACCGCTGGTCCGCGGATTCCCGAATCTGCGATGGCAGAGGCGAGCGAGGAGAGATCGGTCGACACCGCGCGCTCGCTCGCCAGCGTACCGTTCTCGACGATTACCACCGGCGTCTGCGGTGCCGCGCCCGCGCCCAGGAGCTTGTCGCGGAGGTGCTGGGCGGTGCGCACGCCCATGTAGATGGCAAAGGCCTGCCCCGGATGCGCAAGCGATGACCAATCGAGATCGATCGGCCCCTCGGCGGACGCGCCCGTGACCACGGCGAACTGGCGAACTTTAGTGCGCAGCGTCACCGGCAGGCCGATGCTCGCGGCGCAAGCGTGCGCAGCGGTGATCCCCGGGACCACCGACACGGCGACACCCGCTGCACGCACGGCGGCCATCTCCTCGGCGGCGCGTCCGAACACGAAAGCATCGCCGCCCTTCAGGCGAACGACGCGTTGGCCCTTCAGCGCCTCGCGCACCAGGATCTGGTTGATGTCGGACTGGGCGGCTGAGTCACCCTCAGGCTCCTTGCCGACATCGATGCGAACGGCGTCGCGACGTGCGTATTCGAGGATTGCCGGGTTGACGAGCCGATCGACGACGAGCACATCGGCGGACTGCAGGTGCTGCTGCGCCTTAAGTGTGATGAGGTCGGGTTCGCCGGGACCACAGCCGATCAGCGTGACGCTGCCCGCCGGTTCGCTCTGCAGTCGGCTTGCATCGAGCTGGCGCGTGAACTCGCGATCGGCCACCGCGTCCTCGCCGGCCAGCACCGCGCTGCGCCATGGTCCCTGCAGCAACGCCTCCCACGTCCGCCGCCGCACAGTCGGATCGGCGATGGCGTTCTGCACGCGCCGGCGTAGCGCCTGGGCATGTTGCGCCACGCGGCCGAACTGGGCCGGCAGCCAGCTTTCGATCTTGGATTTGATCTCACGAGCGAGAATGGGAGCAGCACCTTCGGTGCCGATGGCGACGACGATCGGATCGCGGTCGACGATCGCCGGCATGATGAAGTTGCTCTCCGCCGGGCCGTCGACGACGTTAACCGAAAGTCCGCGCGCCCGGGCGGCGGCGGCAACGCGGCCATCGAGCGCCGGGTCATCGCTCGCGGCGAACACCAGCGCCGCGCCGTCGAGGTCGCTCTCTGCAAAACTGCGCAGCTTGATCATCAAGTTCGGAAGACCGGCGGTAGCGATATCGTCACTCACTTCAGGAGCAACGATCTTGAGATTGGCGCTCGTCTTGGCTAGTAGGCGCAGCTTCTGCAAAGCCTTCTCACCGCCGCCGACGATGAGCACGTCGCGGCCTTCAAGGTCTACGAAAATCGGAAAGTATCGCAACGCCTTGCCTCTCGCTGCCAGCGCGCCGGACCAGTTTGGCGGAAGGGTAAACCGGCCGCCTCATGGACACCCCTCGCGCCATGACGACCGGTGCCGCTTCTTATAGTTTATCGAAGTAGAATTTTCTATTGCTGACGGCACCTTGCGGCAAAATAAGAACCATTTTCCAGGCCTCTGCCACCCGCCGGGATGGCATTTCGCATCCGCCCCGAAATTTGCCGTGGCGCCGGGGTCTGCGGCCTCCCTTGTAACGACACCGCGGGCGCACCCGCGTTACCCCGTTGGCCGGACCAGATCGGCGACGCGTGCCGCGCTCTCGAAGGCCGACGATAAGGACGTCTTCGCGCGCCGATTAGATGACGGATAGCACACGCGTTTGTGAGACCCTTTGACTTCCGTTCGTGAGGGGCCTGTGGTTTATAGCCGCCATGGCGGTCCGGACTTGCGTGATCTGGATCCGCAGACTGGAGCGACCCTAGAACAGGTCATCGCTCCAGTGGGTGGGCCCTCGGCGGGGCCATCCAATTTTGGACGGCATCTTGCCGAAATAGGAGGAAGTCATGAAGGTTTGGTCGAAGCCCGCAGTTCGTGAGCAGGAAGTTGGCCTCGAGGTTACCTCGTACATGCCGGCTGAGATCGACATCATCTAACGACTGTCGATCCACTCACTGAACTCTGTGAGTTTCCGACAACGGCGGTCGAACATTCGGCCGCCGTTGTTTTATCGGGCGTCGGCGCGCCCGTAGCCATACGGCGTCCATGCACATCAAAGTCCTGGGGTCCGCTGCGGGAGGCGGATTCCCCCAGTGGAATTGCAACTGCCGCAACTGCGCCGCCGTACGGGCCGGGACACCCGGCTTTCGAGCGCGCACCCAATCAACGCTGGCGGTCAGCCGCGACGGGATCAGTTGGGCGCTGCTCAATGCCTCGCCTGATCTGCGTCAGCAGATCAACGACAACCGCGAGCTGCAGCCCGACCTCAGAGCCGGCCTGCGCCACAGCCCAATCAAGGCGGCGGTGCTCACCAATGGCGACGTCGACCATATCATCGGTCTGATCAACCTGCGCGAAGCACAGCCGTTCGCGATCTTTGCGTCTAAGCGCATCCTCGACGTCCTCGCCGCCAACTCGGTGTTCCAGGTCCTCGCCGACCCGCTGGTGCCCCGCAACGAAATCACTCTCGACAAGCCCTTCAAACTGGCCGGCGGCGGGGTCGACCTGGGACTGACCGTTGAAGCCTTCGCCGTGCCCGGCAAGGTTGCCCTTTACTTGGAGGATAAGTCATCGGGGGACTACGGCGGGCGCGAGGGCGACACGATCGGTCTCAAAATCTCTGATCCCGCCGAAAAGAAGTCCTTCTTTTACATTCCTGGCTGCGCGGCCGTAGATGAGGGACTCGCCACCCGGCTGAAGGGCGCACCCGTGGTGTTCTTCGACGGCACCCTGTTTACCGACGACGAAATGCTCGAGCAGGGCCTGCTCAATAAAACAGGCGCCCGAATGGGCCATATCAGCATGTCGGGGGACGCCGGATCGATCACTGCCTTCTCGAAACTTGGCGTCGGAAGGCTCATATACGTTCATATAAACAACTCGAATCCGGCGCTGGACGAGAACTCGCCCGCCCGCAAAGCCATAGATGGCGCGGGATGGGAAGTCGGGTACGATGGGATGGAGGTACGCCTATGAGCGAAGCGGTTAGCTTTGAGCGCGTAAGCACCGAGCGCAAGGCTCAGGAGCTGATGCCGGTCGCCGAATTCGAGGCGGCCATCCGCGCCGTCGGGGCCGAGCGCTACCACGACAAGCACCCATTCCATCACATGCTGCACGGCGGCCAGCTGAAGAAGCCCCAGGTACAGGCGTGGGCGCTCAACCGCTACTGCTACCAGTCGGCCGTGCCGCGCAAGGACGCCGCGCTCATCAGCCGCCTTTACGACCGCGAGCTGCGCCGCGAATGGGTGCACCGTCTTCTAGATCATGATGGCTACGGCGAGGAGCCCGGCGGCATCGAACGCTGGCTCATACTCACCGACGGCCTCGGCCTCGACCGCGACTATGTCGTCTCCATGAAGGGGGCGCTGCCGGCCACCAAGTTCGCCGTGGAATCCTACGTCACCTTCGTGCGCGAGCAGCCGATCACCGTCGCCATCGCCTCCTCCCTCACCGAGCTGTTCGCTCCTAAGATCCACAAGGAGCGCATCTCCGGCATGTTGGAGAACTACCCCGACTTAATCGACGACAAGGTGATGGCCTACTTCAAGCGCCGTCTCACGCAGGCGCCGCGCGATGCCGACTTCGCGCTCGACTACGTCTTGAAGAACGCCAAGACGCGCGATGAGCAGGAGGCGTGCGTCGATGCCGTGCGCTTCAAGTGCAACGTGCTGTGGGTGCAGCTCGATGCGCTGCACAATGCCTATGTCGAAGGGCACGTTCCGCCCGGCGCATTTCGTCCGGAGGCCTGAGAATGGGTGAAACCGCACCACGCCAGCGCGCGATCATCACGGTCGCCAGCAAGCCGGTGATGCCACCCCACATCAAGATGCGCCACGATGCAGGCCGCAACCGCTGGATCATCCTGGCGCCCGAGCGCCTGTTCGATCCCGACGATATCGCTGTCGAAGTTTTGAAACTATGTGATGGCGCCCGCACTGTCGGCGACATCGTGGGACAGCTATCTAAAGACTACAATGCGCCTGCGGAGGAAATCGAGGCGGACATCGTCGCGATGTTGCAGGACCTCTCCGACAAGGGAGTAGTGAAGGCATGAACGAGAATGCCCCTACCCACGTCAAACACGTCAGGGAAGGTACCGTGACGATGGACGCCGGCGAGATGCGCTGCGACGCGTCTTCTACGCCAACGCCAGATCCGTCGTGTGCCGTGCGCGCGCCCATCGGCCTGCTAGCCGAGCTGACGCATCGCTGCCCGCTGCAGTGCCCTTACTGCTCCAACCCGCTCGAGCTCGAGAAGGTCAACGTCGAGCTCACCACCGAGCAGTGGCAGAAGGTCATGCGCGAGGCTGCCGAGCTCGGCATCCTGCAGGTCCACCTTTCCGGCGGTGAGCCCACCGCGCGCCGCGACCTGGAAGAAATCGTCAAGGCTGCTGCCGACGCCGGCCTCTACACCAACCTCATAACCGCAGCCGTGCTCCTGAAGCGCGACCGGCTCGAGAAGCTGAAGGAAGCCGGCCTCGACCACGTGCAGATTTCCATTCAGGACGTCGACACGCAAGCCGAGAACGCGGATCGCATCGCCGGCTACAAGGGCGGCAGCGCCAAGAAAAAGGAAGTAGCGGGCTGGGTGCGCGAGCTGGGGATGCCGCTCACCATCAACGCGCCCATCCACCGTCACAATGTCCACAGCGTCGAGGCGATCATCAACTACGCCGTCGAGCTCGGGGCCGGACGCGTAGAGATCGCCCACGTGCAGTACTACGCCTGGGCGCTGAAGAACCGCGCCTCCCTGATGCCGACTCGCGAAGCCTTCATGAACGCGGCGCGCATCGTCGAGCGCGAGCGCGAGCGGTTGAAGGGCATCATCGTCATCGATGCTGTCGTGCCCGACTACTACGCCAAGTTTCCTAAGCCCTGCATGGGCGGCTGGGCCAAGAGCATCATCAACATCACACCGTCGGGCCGCGTGCTGCCGTGCCACGCGGCCGAATCCATCACGCACCTCGAGTTCGACAACGTGCGCGACAAGCCGCTGCGCGATATCTGGCTCAACGGCTCTGCGTTCCAGAAGTATCGCGGCACGGAGTGGATGAAAGAGCCATGCCGCACGTGCCCGCGGCGCGAGATCGATTACGGCGGCTGCCGCTGCCAGGCATTCGCGTTGACTGGCGATGCCGCCAACACCGACCCGGCGTGCTCGCTGTCGCCGCTCCACCAGGAGTGGGCAAAGGTGGCAGATGTCGAGTCACACCAGTCATCGCCCGCGTTTGTGTATCGCCGTCCAGGCGGCGCAAACCCGAAACCTGCCGTCGAAAAAACGCCCGTCACAAGCGACGTTTAGCCGGGCGAATTGTTGCACGAGCGAAAATCCTGACTCCTGCCCTCGGGGAACCCCGGGTGCGGCATCGTGTTCAGTCCAAGTTCAGAAAAGACTTGGCACATTCGCGATCGCCATCCGATGATACGCGCGCCATCAACGACGCGTCATCGTCGCAAACAGGGAGAGAAACGGGATGCTCAAGTGGGTAGTCGCTGCGGGCTTTGTGCTCGCCATGCCGGCAGTTGCCTCGGCGCAGGATGCTGCGAACGGCAAGAAGCTCTTCACGAAGTGCGCTCCATGCCACGGCATCGGCGCGGGGGCGAAGAATAAAGTCGGGCCGGAGCTCAATGGCATTCTCGATCGTCCGGCCGCATCGGTGGAAGGCTTCGCCTATTCCGACGCGCTGAAGAAATCGGGCCTTAAGTGGGACGACGCCAACTTGCACAAGTGGCTCGAGAATCCAAAGGCGTTGGTGCCCGGCACCAAGATGCTCTTCCCCGGCGTGAAAGACGAGGTCGAGCGCGATGACATCATCGCCTACATCGAGTCTTTCAATGCCGACGGCAGCCCGAAGTAAGCGCCGTCAATATAAGGTTTCGAGGCGCCGCGGATTGCCTGGTCCGCGGCGCTTTCGTTTGCTCAGTCGACAGCCCGCACGCCCGTAGCATCGATCGCAGCATACATGTCGCGCACGCTCTTGCCGGCGATGACGCGATCTGGAGCGATGTCCATAAGCGGCGCCAGAACGAAGGCGCGCGCGCCGATGTGAGGATGCGGCAGCACCAGCACCGGATCATCCATCGCCACGTTGCCATAGACCAGAAGATCGAGATCGATGATGCGCGGGCCCCATTTCTCGGTTTGCACGCGCCCCATGCGCCGCTCGATCGCCTTGCAGCGAGCGAGCAGGTCCTTCGGCACCAGCTTTGTCGTCACGGCGATGGCAGCGTTGATGAACCAGTCCTGGTCGGTCTTGCCCCATGGTTCGGTTGCGTAGTTGCGCGACCGGTCGACGAGCTCTACGTCGCCCGGCTCGGTAAGCAGCGCGATTGCCTGGTCGATGTTGGCCGCCTTGTCGCCCAGATTGGAGCCAAGCGCGATGATGCAGTTGAATATCTCATCGTCGGCAGAGGAACGGGACTTGGGCATCGCGGCTCGCTGAAACGGCTGACAAAAGCAGCGCGCTCGTTATCGCGTCCCCGCGAGGGTGGCAAGCACGCGCCACCCGCCGCCAGCCCCGGTATCAGTCGTATTTGAGGTATGCGAACCGCTGGTCACCGTGGGGGGTGCCCTCGAGAGCTCCCTCCTCCTTGCCCGGCTGCCAATGAACGACGTCCTCGATCTTCTTGGCGAGTTCGAGATCCTTGTCCGTGATGCCCTTGGCCGTATGCGTCATAAGGCGCACCTCGACCCAGGCGTAGGATGCCGTGATATCGGGGTGATGCCAGGCGGCCTCGGCTAGGTGGCCGACCGTATTGATGACCATAAGGGTACCCTTCCAGCCACTCGTCTTGTATGTCCGCCGGATCCAGCCGTCCTCCAGACGCCACTTTGGCAGGTTTTTTTGCAGCCACGCGTTGACTTCGGCATCAGGCATGGGCTTTTCGCGCTCAGCCGCCATACTGTCATCTCCTCCACCGTGGGGACGTTTCGCATCAGCAGGTTGGACCGTAATGCCACTGGCCGACGCAACGCAAACTGAGGCCCCCGCCCAGCGCGAGGGAGCACCCCTCGGCGCTGTTCGCGTCGTGGCACCGGCGCGTCTGCACCTTGGCTTCCTCGACCTCAACGGCGGGCTCGGGCGCATGTTCGGTAGCATCGGTCTCGCCGTCGACGTCCCCCGCACGGAACTCGTCCTGAAGCGCAGCCGCACCTTCAAGGGCGAAGGGCCCGACCATGCTCGTGCCCTCGCCATGCTGCACCGCATCGTCGACGCCTACGCCCTCGACGGCGCCTACGAGGTGAATGTCACGTCCGCTATCCCGCCGCACGCCGGACTTGGCTCCGGCACGCAGTTGGCGCTCGCCGCCGGCGCGGCCCTGATGGCGCTTGAAGGCATCGACTACAGCCCGTCACACCTCGGCGAGATCGTCGACCGGGGAGCCCGGTCGGCGATCGGCATGGCGGCGTTCGAGCAGGGCGGCTTCATCGTTGACGGTGGTCGGGGTGCCCTCGATCGCGCGCCCCCAATTCTCATTCGGGTCGACTTCCCCACCGCCTGGCGGGCGTTGCTCGTTCTCGACGCCCATACGGCCGGAGTGCATGGCGAGGCGGAGACAAAGGCATTTGCGACGCTCCCCCCCATGGCTGAAGATTTGGCGGCCAAGCTCAGCCGCCTCGTTCTCATGCAGCTCGTGCCGGGCCTCGCCGAAGCGGACATGCAGGCCTTCGGCGATGCGTTGACCGAGATTCAGAGGATTGTCGGCAGTCATTTCGCAGCTGCACAAGGCGGCAGTCCCTGGGCTAGTCCGGCAGTTGGACGCGTCATCGAGGCACTGCGTCGCAATGGTGCCTACGGCATCGGTCAAAGCTCATGGGGCCCGACCGGCTTCGCATTCGCACCGACGCAGGAAATTGCCGGCCGCCTCTATGATTCTTCGATTGGACTCGCTAGAGCCGAGGGCCTTGAGATCGTGATCGCCGAGGGGCGCAACAGGGGCGCAAGCGTCGAGAAGATCGCAAGCACATAAATTCTAAAAGAACTGAGGAAGACCAAACATGAGCGACGTCACTCCGATTCTGCACATGCTCTCGCCGCAGAAACATATGTCTCCGTTCGACGTGAACATGGCAGCGGATGCCGGCTGGAAGGTCATCGTCCCCTACATCAATGTGACGCTCGAGGAAGTTACCGCGCTCACGCAGGATGCCATCTTCTCGCGTCCGCCGAACTTCGGCACCAAGACGGGCCTGTTCATTGGCGGCAAGGATGCAATCCTGTCGCTCGACATGATGGAAGCGGCACAGAAGGCGCTGGTGCCGCCGTTCGGTCTCTCCACGTTCGCCGATCCGGCTGGCTCGTTCACCACCGCCGCAGCCATGGTCGCCTGCGTCGAGCGCGTCCTGCGCACCAAATTCAATCGCGGCTGGAAGGGCATTCGCGTCGCCGTGTTCGGCGCCACCGGCGTCGTCGGCTTTGCCTCGTCGATCATCACCGCGCTCGAGGGGGCGCAGGTCACACTCGTCGCGCACCGCGGCGTCGACCGTGTCATCAAGTCGGCTGAGGTGTCGAAGCAGCGCTTCGGCGTCGACCTGATCGCCAAGTCGGGTGAGACGGAGGAGTTGAAGAGAGCCATCATCGCCGATGCCGAGGTGATCTTCGCGGCGGCCGCCGCGGGTGTGCGCGTCATCAGCGCCGAAGACAAAGCGCTCGCCAAAAACCTGCTCGTCGTCGCCGACGTCAATGCCGTTCCACCGCCGGGCGTCGAAGGCATGGAGCTGTTCATGGACGGCGCACCGCTGCCGGGCTGCAACGCGCTTGGCGTCGGCCCGCTCGCCATCGGCGACATCAAGTACAAGACCGAGTCTGGCCTGTTTAAGCGCATGCTGACCTCCGACAAGCCGGTGCACTACGATTTCCGCGCCGCCTTCGAGTTGGCGCGGACTCTCACCGCTTGACGGGCGAGACCGTCCTCATTGCTGCGCTGTCCGGGCGTGGGCTGGCTGCCTCCGCCCGGCGCGCGGGCTACCGGCCATTGGTCGCCGACGCCTTCGCCGACGCTGACACGCGCGACCAAGCTGCTCATTTCGTCTGCATCACCGATGCCGTGCGCATCGGCCTACGCGCCAAGCCGCTCTTTGGCGCGCTTGGAGCGCTTGAGGCGACAGCCGATCGCCCACCGCTCGGGCTGATCCTCGGCTCTGGTTTCGAAGATCGCCCCAAACTCATCGCAGCGCTTTCACGCCGCTTTGCGCTGATCGGCAATGACGCCGCGACGGTGGCACGCTGCAAGAATCCTGCAAAGCTCGGCGCCCTACTCGATAGGCTCCAGATCGCCCATCCCGAGACGCGCATTGCGCCGCCCCCGGACACAGCCGGGTGGCTGTCGAAGCGCACCGGCGGCAGCGGTGGCACGCACATCGTCCCAGCGGCAAACGCTGAACGCACCGCCAAGCGGTACTTTCAGCGCAAGCTCGATGGAGAGCCGGTCTCCGTCCTCGCCGTGGCCACGCGCCGCGGTGCGCCGATCGTCGGCATCAGCCGCCAATGGACGATCGGCAGCGGCCCACGGCCTCATCGCTACGGCGGGGCCGTCGGTCCCGTATCGCTCACGCCGGCTGTCGATGCCGCGCTGCGCTCCGCGGCGGAACGGATCTGTGCGGCGCTTGCCCTCGTCGGTCTAGTCTCCTTCGATTTCATTCTTGCTGGTGAAACGTCTTTCCTGCTCGACGTTAACCCACGGCCGAGCGCCACCCTCGATGTCTTTGACGACGCGGATGGTTCGCTATTCCGCGCCCACATTGACGCCTGTGCCGGCCGCATACCGCGCCTACCCTCACCGAACGGTGCTCGCGCGGCTGCAATCCTTTACGCCGAGCGTGGCCCCCTACGCGTCGGCGATGTTGCATGGCCCGAGTGGGTGGCCGACCGCCCGGCGCCCGATACCCGCGTCCCGCGTTATCGGCCGGTCGCGACCGTCTTCGCCCACGAAGGCACCCCCGAAGCGGCCTTGCACAGCGTCCGCCAGCGCTTGGACGAATTGGGTGAGATGCTGTATGCACAGGCGCCAAACAGGGAGCCCACGAACAATGCAGAAGTCCAGCGGTCCAGCCCCGAGCGTCTCGGCACGCGCAGCCAAGCTCGTTGACGGGATCGTCGCCGACGCCAATGCGTTGCGCTGTCACGTGACCACCGGCAGCGCCGGCGAGCGTTGTGTCGACATGGGCGCCCAGGCCATCGGCGGCCTGGAAGCTGGCCGCCGCCTCGCCGAGGTCTGCATGGGCGGCCTCGGCACAGTATTGTTGGACACCTCCTCGGGGCTGAAGCGCTGGCCGCTCGGCATCACCGTGCATGCCTCCAACCCTGTCATCGCCTGCCTCGCCAGCCAGTATGCCGGCTGGCAGATCAGCGAGCAGGAGAGCGGCTTTTTCGCCCTGGGCTCCGGACCGGCCCGTGCCCTGTCGCGCGTCGAGGCGCTCTACAAGGACCTCGGCTACGTCGACCACTTCAACAAGGCGTCGCTGGTGATCGAGGGTGACAAGGCACCCCCCGCCTCGGTGGCCCGCTCCATCGCCTCGGCCTGCGGCGTGCAGCCGGCCGACCTCACCATCCTGTTCGCCCCCACGGGCAGCCTCGCCGGCACGGTGCAGATAGCTGCACGCGTGCTCGAGGTGGCGCTGCACAAGGCGCACGAATTGCACTTCCCGCTGGAGCATATCGAGGACGGGATCGGAACCGCGCCTATCGCGCCGCCGGTGCCGGACTTCATCAAGGCCATGGGCCGCACCAATGACGCGATCATCTACGGCGGCCGTGTGCAGCTCTTCGTGCGCGGTGGCGACGAGGCCGCACAGAAGCTCGCTCAGCAGCTCCCGAGCTCGACCTGCTCGGCCTACGGCGAGCCCTTCGCCGACATCTTCGCGGCGGCCGGCGGTGACTTCTACAAAATCGATCCCATGCTGTTCAGCCCGGCCGAGGTGATCGTTTCCAACCTCGATACCGGCTCCTCATTCCATGCGGGCGAGCTTGCTCCAGATGTCGTCGACAAAAGCTTCCGCTGAGAGCAGCGGAGACGGTTTGCGCATCGCGCTCTTCCTCGAGGAGGAGAGCGGCAACTGGCACGTGCGCCGGCTCGCCGAGGCGATGCGGGCGCGGCGCGCCGAGGTCGTCGTCACGTCCCTGCCGCGCTGCGCCTTCGACACGCAATTGCCGAGCGGCATAGACATACCCGGCTTCGACGGTGCGCTGCCGGACGCGGTGTTCGTGCGCTCGATCTCGGCGGGCACGCTGGAGCAGGTCACCTTTCGTCTTGGGATCCTGCATGCGCTGCGCGAAAGCGGTGTACGCGTGTGGAACGACGCGCGCGCCATCGAGCGCTGCGTCGACAAGTCGGCGACAACGTTCCTCCTGCACAAGGCCGGCATCCCGACGCCGCGCACGCGTACGATGGAGACGCAGCCGCCCGCTCTCGCCTATGTCGAAGAGGCGCAGCGCCCGCTGATCTACAAGCCGCTGTTCGGCTCGCAGGGGAAGGGCTTGCTGCGCGTCGATGACGCCGGCGGACTGCCGGCTCCGGAGGCGGCCGACAACATTTATTACCTACAGGACTTCGTGCCGCCTTCGGGCGCCACGTTCGAGGACTGGCGGGTCATCGTCACCCGACGCCGGGTCGTCGCCGCCATGGCGCGCCGGGCCGGCACCTGGATCACCAACGTGCATCAGGGTGGCGCACCGAGCTCGCACGAGCCGAGCGAGGAAATGGCGCGGCTCGCCGGCAACGCCCTCGCCGCCGTCGGGGCGGATTATGGCGGCATCGACCTCATCCGCACGCCCGACGGCCGCCTGCTGGTGCTGGAGGTGAACAGCAATCCGTCGTGGCGCGGCCTGCAAAGCGTTTCCGAGGTCAATATCGGCGAAGCCATCGCCGCAGACTTCCTGCACGCAGTCGCCGAGCATCGCGGCCAGCAGCCCGAACGGCTTCCCGCAGCGCAGACCCAGCCATGCCTCGCCTGAGCGAGGCGCAGGTCGCCGAGCTGTTTCTCGCCGCGTGCCGCGCCGAGCTCGCCGCGCTGAAGCCCGGCAACGTGCACGTGCATGCCGCGGGCCACGGGATGGAAGTCGCCCAGTTCGAGGTGAGCGCGGAAGCGGCGGCGCCGTGGGTCGCAGCGTCGGGCGCGAAGGTCGGCACACGCGTTCTGCGCGCGGTCGAAGCCTCTTTTGCGGCCGCCGGCTGCAACACCAATCTCGGCATCCTACTCTTGTGCGCGCCGCTCGCCTCTGCAGCGGAGTTACCGCGCGACGAGGGCCTGCGCGAGCGCCTGCGTGAAGTGCTCAACAGCATGGACGACCAGGACGCAACTGAGGTCTTCGCTGCCATCCGCTTGGCTAACCCCGGTGGACTTGGCGCGGTGCCTGAGCAAGATGTCGGCGCTCCGCCGACCGTCTCTCTGCTCGAAGCGATGGGCATGGCGGCCCAGCGCGATCGGATCGCGTCCGCCTATCTGACCGACTACGTCGAAATATTCGAGTTCGGCCTCGGGGTTTTGGCGAGCGCCCGCCGCCACGCGCACGACGATGCCCTCGCCGTCACAACCCTGCACATGGCATTTCTAGCCTATTTCCCGGACAGCCACATTTTGCGCAAGCGTGGCCTCGCCGTCGCAGAAGCCGTCCGCGAGGAAGCACTGGGGCTAATCCCCCTTTGGCACCCGGTTGCGCAACGCAACACGCTGGCCAAACTGCTCGATTTCGATGCAGAATTGAAGCGCCACAACGTTAATCCCGGGACGACTGCCGACCTTGTTGTAGCCACTCTTTTTGCAGCCTCCCTCTGCGACGCATTGGGCCGGTCGAGCCTGCCTTAGGCCCTTGTCTCTATAGGGGGCGTTGCGTTATCTAGTGGCGGTGCTAAAGGCGCGCCGCTATCCAGCCAACCGGTTCGGGGACAAAGTCACCGGACGCCGAAACAAAGGATAGCTTTTCGAAATTGGGCAGAACCGGTGCAGCTCGGCCTCGGCGGGGTGGCGTTGGTGCTCGTGGTGTTATAGCTTGGGAGAAACCCCGAATGGCCAAGATCAACAAGGTTCTCGTCGGCGAATCGCTCGTCGGTGACGGTAACGAAGTCGCGCACATCGACCTGATTATGGGTCCGCGCGGCTCGGCTGCAGAGACGGCATTCTGCAACGCCCTGACGAACAACAAGGACGGCTTTACGACGCTTCTCGCCGTGATCGCGCCGAACCTGGCCTGCAAGCCGAATACGATCCTTTACAACAAGGTCACCATCAAGGACGCCCGCCAGGCCGTTCAGATGTTCGGACCTGCCCAGTACGCCGTCGCCAAGGCCGTGCAGGACTCGGTCGCCGAGGGCGTAATTCCCGCTTCGGAAGCCGATGACGTGTTCATCTGCGTCGGCGTGTTCATTCACTGGGAAGCCTCCGACGACGCGAAGATCCAGGACTACAACTATCGCGCCGTGAAGGAGTCGATCGCCCGCGCCGTCGCCGGCAAGCCGACCGCTGCCGAGGCTACTGCTCAGCGCAACTCGGCTCAGCATCCGTTCGGTGCGAAGACTTGAAGCGGAAACCGTCCACAGCAGGATGATGCCCCGCCTATGAAGAGGGGTCTGCTGCAGCGATTGGGTAGATTGCTTTCTGGCCGTTGGAATGGGTAAGAGCCCCCGGCGCGCGGTTCTGCTCTAACCCTTCGTGCTACGACATCAAAGGCCGGCGATCTCATTGAGGTCGCCGGCCTTTAACGTACCAGCATGCAGCGCGGTGGCGACCAGCACGCCAGCCGCGCCGGCAGCATGCAGCGCCACGATATCCGCGCGGTCGCGGACGCCGCCGGCAGCGTAGATGCGCCGGTTGCCGGCGCGGCTGACGATGGCGGCGATCTCGGCGGTCGCCGGACCCTCACGTGCGCCGACGCGGGAAAGGGTCATGACAATGACATTGTCGGGCCAGTGCTGCGGCTCATCGAGCACGGCAACGGGCCCAGCGAACTCTCCGTCCTTGAAGTCGAGCGACAGCACATAAGCGTCGGGCGGAAGCGTCCGCATATCGGCGACATCGTCGCCACCGCGCAGGCTTTCGGTGCCGACGACGGGTATAGCGTCGGACTGCTCGGCGATCCGCTCCGCCGCCTCGTAAGTTCGCAGGCCGTCGTCGATCCAGAGGCGGACGCCGGGAAGTGCTGCTGTAAGCTCGGCCGCGAGGTTCGCGTTGCGCCCGCGCCCCTCGATACCGTCGAGGTCGGCGACGTACAGCACCGGGAAGGTAAACAGCGCCGCATAGCCGCGCGCGACGGCGACCGGATCGCTACCTGCCGCCAGGGGAGTTGCAAGCGGCTTATAGTGGGCCCGCTGACCGCGGACGGCCGCGACCGCCACGCCGTGCCGCACATCGATCACCGGGATAATGTCCATCATCACACTTGCTTGCCTCCGTGCGTCCACCGTGTAACACGGCCCAGCGCGGAAGGGTCCGCGCCAAGGAGGCGTCATGCCCATCACAGCCGGCTACGATGTGGGCGGCGCGCACCTGAAGGTAGCGCTGACCGACGGCGGCCGCACCATCGCCGTGCGCCAGATCGCGTGTCCCCTGTGGCAAGGCCTCGAAAGGCTCGACGCGGCTTTCGCCGAGGCCGCGCCGTTGGTCGCTCGCGCCGAGGTACACGCGGTCACCATGACCGGCGAGCTGTGCGAGCTTTTTCCTGACCGGCGCACCGGAGTGCGCGTCATCCTCGATCGCCTCGGTCCGCTGCTGCCGCAGGGCTTCCGGGTTTGGATGGGGCTGAAGGGGATCGGGGACGTCGCAATGGCCGAGACCGAGCCGATGCACGCGGCCTCGACCAACTATCTTGCGACCGCGACCTTGATCGGACGGCGCGTGCCAGACGCGTTGCTCATCGACATGGGATCGACGACCACCGACATCATCGGGATCGTTGGCGGCAAGCCGGCACCACGCGGCATCACCGACGGCGAGCGCTTGGTGACCAGCGAGCTCGTCTATACGGGTCTAACACGCACCGCGCCATGCGTTGTTTCGCATTCCGGCCGGCTGCGAGGGCACGAGCAGCGGCTCACCGCGGGTGGGTTTGCCAGCATGGCCGACGTGCGGCGCATCCTCGGCGAGCTGCCGGACAGCGTTGATCAGCATGCTGCCGCAGACGGGCGCGGCAAATCCGTCGAGGAAAGCGTCGCGCGCTTTGCCCGCGTGTTCGGACGCGACGCGCAAGACGCATCGGTGGAGGAGTGGCGCCGTGCAGCGCGGGAAATCGCCGACAAGCAGATGGCCGAGATCCGCCTCGCCGCCGCCAGCGTGCTGGCCGAGTTCAGACAACTGAGCGACGCGCCCGTCGTGGTCGCCGGTATCGGCGCTTCCGCGGTCGCGGCGGTCTTGGCTCAACAAGGGAAGAGGATCGTGCGCTTCAGCACGCTCGCCGAGGTGGCGCCCGACTGCGCCGACTGGGCGACATACTGTGCTCCCGCCGTCGCCGTCGCGCTTCTTGCTGACGAAACCTAGGACTGCGCGGCGCGGAAGGCGTTGATCTTCTCCATCAGCCAGCCCCAAGCCTCGTTCTCGCGCGGGCCTGCGGTCTTGGAGATGGCGATCTCGAGGTACTTCAGCTCGGCATCGATCTTCTCCGGCGGCAGCATCTTCAAGCGCGTCACGAGCACGGCGCACTCGAGTACGGCGGCCTGCGCGCGGTTGAAGCCTTCCCACGGCCGATTGCTTGCCTCGTGCACGAGCGCGCACGAATACCGCGGCCGCTGCGGGTCGTCCGTCACCTTCTCCACCGCCAGCTCCCAATGCGATACGGCATCGGCGAGGATGACACCTGGGACGCGCGACGCCTGCCGCGTCGGCCAGTCCTTGCGGCCGGTGACGCAGCCGGCGAACACGCGCACGTCGTCGGTGTGACTCGCCACCGCGTAGGGCACCTCGTGCAGGTTATCGAGCGTGCGCGAGGGACGGAACGGCGCAATGATCCAGTTCTCGCCGTCCTCGATCAATCCGAGCGGCGCGATGTGCGCCTCACCCTTCGCGTTGGTCGTCGTCACGATCGTTTCGACGATACGCGGCATCCTGCTTCTCCTTGCGGGCAGCTTTGAGCGTGGCGCCTTCCGGGGCGTGCTGCGTAAGGTCCTCGGACTTGCGGTCGGCGGCGACGCCCCAATCGAGCGGGCCGTCTTGCGCATAGCGTTTGGCCAGCGCCCGCGCAATCTCCGCCTTGGCGAGCTCGTAGCCGAGATAGAACGCGTGCGCGCCGTCCTTCTCCACGCCGAGCTTGTCGAACAGTTTGAACGGATCGGCAGCCACATGATGACCATCGCGATTGTAGATGTGGATGCCGTCCGCCGCTGCCTCGATGCGGTAGTTTGCATCTTTGATCTCTTTCGCATCCGCCTCGATCTGCTCGGGCGTATCGGGATAAGGGCGCAGCTCGTGCAGCGACAAGAGGCCCGCATCGTAGCCCTTGGGAAGATTGCCGTCCTCGCGTGCGCGGTACATCAGGCGGCGCGCGGCATCGTGCTCCTCGACCGTGCGCCGAGTGTGTGGTGAGACCTGCACGATGAGGACGTTGCGTATGGCGAGCTCGGCGCAAATGCCGATCAATATCGCGGTGACGCCCTGGCTGTCGGCGTCGGTCAGCTCGGTCAGGTTGCCGGTGCCCATCAGGATTTCGACATCCGGACGCAAGCGGCGAAGCTGAGCGTAGCGCTCGAGTGAGGTCGTGAATCCGAAGTTGATGGGATCGAGCACCGGGTCGGCGATGTGCGGAATGCCCTTCGCCTTGCACAGGTCGATGGCGCGCAGCAGCGAGTCAAGATCGCCGTGCGGCTTCGGAAGCAGGATCGGAACACAACTGGTGCCGTCAAGGGCGTCGAGGTTGGACTCGTCGAGACTGAGAACGAAGTCGGCCCCGGCTCGGGCCCCGCGACGTAGCTCATCGACGTCGCCGGAATCGACGCTCACCTTGAACCCGGCGCGCTTCATCGCCGCGACGGTCTCTTCGAGGTGCGGGAACGGCACGTCCGGCTGGCAACCGATATCGACGACGTCGGCGCCCTTGGCGACCGACTCGCGCCCCTTCTCCACGAGCGTCTCGGCCGACAACCCCGGCGCGTCGACGATCTCAGCGAAGATGCGGATGTCCTGCTTGGATAGATCCGGCGGCTGTCCGTCCTTACCGAAGTACTGAGGCAAGTCGATGATCTCGTCGGGGCCGCGCTCGAAAGGCACACCGTAATGCTCCGCGAGATGCGACAGGTTCATGCGCGCCCGCCCCGGAACGATGACCCGATCGGCCTCGAGCGGCTCCTTCAGTCGATTGCGGACGATGTTCTCGGTCATGAGCGCCGCCACCTTGATGCCCAGGTTGGCGATGCGCCATGAACCGTTTGGTAGACCCATGGCGGCAACGGTCTCGGCAAGCCGCGGCTCGGCGAGGCGTCCGGTCAGGAAAAGCAGCTTCTTCGTCATGTGAGCCGTGCCTCGACCGCGTCGTTCAGCCGACGCTTGCATGCGCTCATTTCCGCCGCGCGATAGCACGCTTGGCAGGGCTGCGTCGACCCGATCGATGCAGGACGCCGAGCAGCCGCGCAAGTTCCGGCTCGTCACCCGAACCCATAACACGCCACGGCAAATGCGCCCGCGCTACGATCTCGGCGAACGTAGGGTCGACAACGCCGCTCCGGACGAGGCGGGCGGCGGATGCCGAGCGATCGACCCGGCAGGACTTGACCAGCACCACAGTTGCTCCGCCGAGCCGCTCGGCCAGCCGCGCGGCCAAGCCATCGGACGTGGTCCGCCAATCGGCGCTGACGTGCGCGTCGGCTGCCGTCAACTTCAACGGCATCCACACGGGGACACGGCTCTCAGAGAGGACGCGACGCATCTCGGCTAGCGTCTCCACTGGCACCAGCCGCGCGTGCATGCCAGCCAGCATCATGCCGGTCTGGTGCATTGCGAGCAGCGCCATACGGTGTGCCACCGCCTGAGACAACCCATGCTTCTTGTACGCGGCGCGTACGGCGTTAGCAAAGGCGCCGCCGCCGGGTACGATCACGCATGACTGACGCGACGCTCCGACGATCTTAAGGATGGTTGCAAGCCGCTTGCTTTCGGCCAGGCTGCCGCCGAGCTTGACGACGAGCGGACTGGACGCCGCGCTCACGTCTGGCGCGGCCGCACGATCTCGACGCCGACCGCATCCGGGCCGCGCTCGAGCTTCTCCACCCGTACCAGAACCGAAACGATGCGCTTGTCGGCGAGGCAGCGCTCGGCGATACGGGCGGCCAGCGTCTCGACGAGATTGATGTGGCCCGCGGCGATGATCGCTTTCACGGCGCCGACGAGATCGTCGTAGGACGGCACCTCATCGATGTTGTCGCCCCTGGGCGACACGCCGGCGGAGACCGAAGCCTCGATATGGAAGCCCACCTTTTGGGTGATGCCCTGCTCCTCGTCGTAGACACCTATGGCGACGGGCAACACCAAGCCGCGCACGAAAATGCGGTCGAGAACGACGCCATCACGCCTGGTTATGCTGTGTTTTTCGCTCATGCCGCGTCTTCCGTCTGCCGCGGCGCCATAGCATCCGGAGCCGGTACGCGGCAAGCGGCGGAAGGTGCTGCATCGTAAACAGGGATAACGCGGCGCACGGCGGAAACGGCATCGGCATCGATGCCGCCGGTGCGATCGCCATGCCGGCACAGTCCGCCGCGGAAGCCGAGGACATCCGGCGCAAGCTGCAGCAACGACGGCGCATGCTCGGCGCGCAACGAGCCGGCGAGGCCGGCAAACATGCCCGCCGCGCGCACGGTCGCCACGAAGCGGCCCATGACCTCGGCGGAAACGATCTCGGGAAGCGATCCGCGGCGCTTGTCGGCGGTGTCGAGCATCAAACCGGCGAAGCCGGCAGCGTGCGCGACGTTGATAAGTCCGAAGTCAATACCCTCATCGGCAAGCACCACGCCCACGAGGCGTGCAGCGCCGAGGTCGAGACGCCCAAGGCGATCGATGGTGCGCACGGCGGCGGTGCCGAAGCCGACTTTGACGATATCGGCGCCGGTCTCAGCCATGCGCAGGACGGCATTCGCCGTCGCCTCGATGTCATTGCTCGGGTCGCCGATGGTGGCACTGACCGGGACGCGGGCCAGCACGCGAGCGCGGATCGCCGACACGGTTGCAGGCGGCAGTGCCCCGAGCGCACCCCCCACTGGGTCCTTTGCGTCGACAATGTCCGCCCCCAGCGCCGCGACGAGCTCTGCCTCGCGCTCGTCCGTCACGCTGGCGAGCATCCTCGCCGTATGGCGCACGTTTTTCATCGATCTCAATTGGGGTCTTCTACGCTTCGCCGAAGATGCGCCGCTGCTCCGACCGCACCTTCTCGCGGTCGGACCGGTCGGCCACCGAAAGCCGGACCGGAACATCCTGGGAGATAGTTGCAGGAGCGGCAGACAGGCGCAAGATGCGGGTCGCCAGCATGACGGCCTCGGGCCGGTCATGGGTAACGAAAAGCACCGTCGTCGGCTTGCGGTGCCACAGCTCGACCAAAAGCTCGCGCAGGGCGTGTGCCGTAGGGTCGTCCAGGGACACGAATGGCTCATCCATGAGGAGGAGGTCGGGTTCGATCACGAACGCGCGGGCGAGGGCGACGCGGCGCTGCATGCCGAGGGAGATCATCTCCGGGTAGGCGTTGGCGGCGTCGGTGAGCCCTACACGCTTCAGCATCTCGGGAATGTTGGCGAGACGTGGGTCCCCCGGCGGCAGCGCCAGAGCGATATTTTCGTACACCGTGCGCCAGGGGAGCAGGCGCGGCGACTGGAACACGAACGCAAGGCGTGGGTTGGCCCCGTCGAAATCGATTGTCCCGTCGAAATCCTTGTCGAGGCCGGCGATGATGTTGAGCAGCGTCGACTTGCCGCCGCCCGACGGTCCCGTGATGACCACGAACGAGCCGGGCTCGACTTGGAACTCGACGTTCCTCAGAACCGGGTTCTCCGGCCGCTCGCCGACCGCGGGAAACACCTTGCTGCCGACCCGCACCTGCAGCGGGCGTTTCACCGCCGCCATTTATTGGCCCTCGCGATGAGCGGCTGCAGGATCGCCATCTCGATGATTTGCACGACCACGATAAAAGCCAGCGCGTACGAGAGGATCATCGGCACGTCGAACAGCTGGAAGGCGATGTTGAGCTGATGGCCCACGCCATCCGAACGCCCGAACGCCTCGACCACGAGCACGATCTTCCAGACCAGCGCCAAGCCGGAGCGGGACGCCGCGGCAAAAAACGGCGCCAACTGGGGAATTGTCACGTGGCGCAGCGTCTTCCACCGGCCGAAGCGGTAGATGTGCGCCATCTCGCTCAAGTCCTTCGAGAGGCTGCGCGCGCCTTCGCGCATAGTGACGGCGACGTTGGGGATTTTATTTATGGCGACCGCGGTGATGGCGGCGACCTCGGTCAAGCCGAACCAGATGTAGCAGAGGACGATGATGACGAGCGCCGGCAGGTTGAGGAAGAAGATCAACCACGCATCGAAGAAGCGGTCGGCGATAGGATGACGGCCGAGCGCCACACCGATGGCCGAGCCGATGAACATAGCGATGACGAAGCTGAACGCGACGCGCGTTAACGTGGCGGCGATATTGCCCCAGAGCTCACCCGCCTCTGCCTCGCGAACCATGACCTCGACGACCGCCATGGGTCCCGGGAGGTAGCGACTTTGGGCAATTAGCGCAGAGACTTCCCAGAGCGCGATCAGCGCCAAGAGGGAGATCAACGACCAGCCGAGGCGCCCGACCCTGAAGCCGCGCGCGGGGGCGTTAGCTGCCTGCCGCATGGAACAACTTGGGATCGAACTGGGTGTCGCTGCCGAGAAGCTGCGCGCCTCCGACGTCCACCAGGAGATGCGTCAACTTTTCAGCCGAGCGGGTCTCTGCTCCCGTCCACGGCGCGGGAATGCCGGCGCGATAGTAGGTTTTGATCGCGGCGAACTCGGCGTCGGTTTCGGGCCGCACAAGGTGGCGGATGCGATCCCAAGCTTCGTCCGACTTCGCCAGCACCGCGTTGCCCTGCTCTACGGCTGAGAGGAACGCCGTGAGCTCCGCGCCCTTCTTTGCCTCCGTGCCTTCGCGCCAGATGAAACCAACCATCGACGGTATGGGACTGATGCCCAGCGCCTTCAGTACGTCGTCCATCTCGAGGAGGGCACGATAGTTGTCGCCCTGCAGGCGCGCGGCGTAGGTCCAGAAGTTGAGTACGGCATCGAGGCGCCCGGAGCGTGTTTCCTCGGTCAGCAGCGGCGCGGCCCCATACGAGGGTAGCGCGAACTGGGCGATGTCGGTGCCGAGCTCCTTCTTCGAATAGGCGCGAAGCAGGAGCCAGCTCTTGTCGATGGCGCCACCAGCAACGCCGAGCTTCTTGCCCTTCAGGTCGCCGAGCTTCTGAATGGGCGAGTCCGGTGCCACCATCACGGCACCCAGCGCTGACGAGTAAGGCGCGAACTTGACTTGCTCGCCCATCGCACGCTGGCGCAGGGCCCAGGGCCAGTCGCTGACAATGACGTCGGCCTCGCCGGAAAGCAGCGCAACGGGACCGGCCTGATTGGTCGCCACCTCGACGACGATGATCTGCAGCCCGAGCTTATCGGCAATCCCCTCGGCGCGGATGGTCTCCAGGAGCCAGCTGAGCGACCCGAATTTGAGCGAGGCGACCCGCAGCGAGCCGGCCGCGCTCGCGCGCATCACCGGCAAACCATATCCCGCGAGTGCAGCGGCCCCACCGGCGACGAGAAGGCGGCGGCGATCGATCATTTCGCACCTTTGTCCGCATACAGGCGGCGGTCGACAATGTAGTTCACGGCTCGGAGCCACATTTTGTCGGTGTTGCCGTAGATCTCGCTCGAACCTTGGTTGATCACCTTCTGGTTGGCGACATCGCGCACGTAGATGCTGACGGTAAACAGAACGTCGGAGGCCTTGCGCACGGTCCCGATAAAGGCAACGTCGGCACCGACCTTCTTGGCTAGGTCATCCTCGCAGCCATTGCACTTGTACATCGGAGACTTATCGTCGATCTCCTTGGCGATTGGCGCGCTGTCGACGACCTCATAGCGACCGCTGTCCTTAACGAGCTTGGCGAGTTCGGCAGTGATGATCTCAAGGCGGCGCTTATCCTCTGGATCAAGCCCCGCCGGCATCAGGCCGATCTCGAACTGCTGCTGCTGATCGATCAGATCAAAAGGAAAAATGACCGCCTTTTGTGCAGCCGATGCGGCTGCTGGATACAGCGCAAAAGCTAACGCTAGAGTGACAATACGTTTAGCAATCAAGGCGTTTCCCCTGTGCCGCGCCGCGTTTCTGGCTGCTTAGAGTGTTATAGTGTTATGGGTTAGGTGTGCCGAACAGGGGGGTAATTGCAAGGGGGTTATTGCCACGTGGCAGCACAGCGAAGGTCACAAGTACGCGAGTAAAAACGGGAGACCTTGACAACGAGGGCACCCCATACCCTTTTACTGCTACATAGTAACAGGTCGCCGGATAAGACAAACAAGATTGCGGCCCGCCACTTGTGGGCACGGAGGCCAAGGAGGAAAAGGGCTGATGGCAGCAGGCTATGCCGGATCGCACTCGCGTGGCAGCGTAATCGCATTTGTGCGTCGGAGCGTACTCGCTGGACTGGTGATGGCTTCGGCGCCATCACTCGCCATCGCGCAGGAGGCCCCTGCACAAGCCCCGACGCCGCCCGCCGCGACTGCACCTGCTCCGGGGGGCGCCGCCACACCTCCAGCCGACGCGGGCAAATCTGACGCTCCCGCGCCTTCTGCCGCTGCTCCCAAAGCGGACGCCGCCGCGCCGGGCCATGCCGTCATCCCTATAGTGCTTGCGCGCCAGTTGCGCGACGACCCGCTGCCACTCTCCTTACTCGACCTGCCGCCCAAGGATCTCGGCGTCGCCGGCGCCAAGCTCGCCATCACCGACAACAACACGACCGGCCGCTTCATGAACCAGGAGTTCAAGCTCGAGGTGATCGAGGAAGCAGATCCGGCAAAGCTCATCCAAGACGTGGTGCAAAAGGTCGACGCCGGCGCCCACTTCATCATCGTCGACGCGACGCCCGACACGCTCCTCAAGATGGCCGATGCGATCAAGGGCAAGGAAGCCATCCTGATCAACTACAGCGCACCCGACGACAGCCTGCGCGAGGAGAACTGCCGCCCGCAGATCCTGCATACGGCGCCGACCCGCTCGATGCTAACCGACGCGCTTGCTCAATACCTCGCCTGGAAGAAGTGGCCACACTGGCTTCTGGTGCTCGGCCCGACCGAGCAGGACAAGCTCTACGCCGACGCGTTGCGCCGCTCGGCCAAGCGGTTCGGCGCCAAGATCGTCGAGGAGCGGACGTTCCAATACGACTCGGGTAGCCGGCGAACCGACGGCGGCTTCGAGCAGGTGCAGCAGCAGATCCCGACGTTCACGCAGAATGCGCCGGACTATCATGTGCTAGTCGTCGCCGACGAAGGCAACTTGTTCGGCGACTACCTGCCGTACCGGACGTGGGACGCGCGTCCCGTCGCCGGCACCGCGGGGCTGACGGCGGAGAGCTGGCACCCCGCCATCGAGCTATGGGGCGGGACGCAATTCCAAAATCGTTTCAAACGTTTGGCGGATCGCACGATGCGCCCGATCGACTACAACGCGTGGCTCGCGGTACGCATGATCGGCGAGGCTGCATCGCGCACCAAGTCGGCCGAATACAAGGACCTGATCGGTTACATCAAGGGACCGAACTTCGACGTCGCTGGCTTCAAGGGCGTTGGTCTGTCGCTGCGCAACTGGAACGGCCAGATCCGCGAGCCGATCCTGGTGACGACGCCCAAGATGCTCGTCAGCGTCTCGCCACAGCAGGGCTTCCTGCATCAGTCGAGCGAGCTCGATACCCTCGGCGTCGACAAGCCGGAGACCAAATGCCAAGCCTACACACAATGAGGGCGGCAGAAGTCCAGCCGTCACAACTCCCAAGAAACTCTGGAGGAACTCTCGTAATGCGCCTCAAGGTCGGCATCGCTGCCCTGCTCGCGATCGGCTTCGGACTGACAGTATCGGCGCCCGCGGCCATGGCCTATACGGCGTTCGTCACCAACGAGAAGGACAATTCCGTCTCGGTCATCGACACCGAGAAGCTCGAAGTGATCAAGACGTTCCCCGTCGGCCAGCGCCCGCGGGGTGTCATCCTTTCGAACGATGGCAAGTGGCTGATCGTCTGCACCAGCGACGACAACATCATCCAGGTCTACGACGCCAAGACCTATGAGTTCATCAAGACGCTGCCATCCGGCCCCGACCCCGAGTTGCTCATCCTGCATCCGTCGGGCAATCCGCTGTATGTCGCCAACGAGGATGACAACCTCGTCACCGTCGTCGACATCCAAAGCGGCAAGATCCTGGGCGACATCCCGGTCGGCGTCGAGCCGGAAGGCATGGGCATGAGCCCCGATGGCAAGGTGTTGGTCAATACCTCCGAGACGACCAATATGGCGCACTTCATCGATACGACTACGCACAAAACTTTCGACAACGTGCTCGTCGACAGCCGCCCTCGCGTCGCCATCTTTAATCCGGCAGGCACGCAGTTGTGGGTGAGCTCGGAGATCGGCGGCACGGTGACGGTGATCAATCCCGCCGATCGCAAGGTAATCTCCAAGATTCATTTCGAGATCCCCGGCATCACGAAGGAAGCGATCCAGCCCGTCGGCGTGCGGATCACGCCCGACGGGAAAACGGCGTTCGTAGCCCTCGGTCCGGCCAACCGTGTTGCCGTTATCGACACGACGACCTTCAAGGTGACGAAGTATCTACTCGTCGGCCAGCGCGTGTGGCAGATGGCGTTCACGCCCGACGGCAAGAAGCTCTTGACCACCAACGGCGCCTCGAACGACGTGTCGGTCATCGACGTTGAAGCGTTGAAAGTGGTGAAGTCGATCAGAACGGGCCGCTACCCCTGGGGCGTCGTCGTGGCGCCGTTCTAGTTTTCGCGTTCCAGCGGGGCTCGGCGCCCGGCTGAACAAAGATGTCGTGGCATTGGAGCAAGAAAGACGAAAGGGCCGCTCGCCTTCTGCGTGGCCAAGCCGGAAGAGAAACAATCAATGTTTCCAATGGCTTGAGAAAATGGGCTAGCGGTAGAATCGTCGCATGGACATGACAGCGCAATCCAATCCGCCCGAGGCCAGCGCTCCCGCGCTGGTCGTCAAGAATGTCAGCCACAGCTTCGGCGACAACAAAGCTTTGAGCGATGTCTCGCTGGAGATTCCGCGCGGCCGCTTTGTCATGCTGCTCGGCCTCAACGGTGCCGGCAAGTCGACCCTGTTCGCGCTGATCACCCGCCTCTACGACAACGTCACCGGTGAGATCCGCATCTTCGGGCACGACATTCGCCGCCGCGCGATGGCGGCCCTGCAGCGTCTCGGCGTCGTCTTTCAGAGCCGCACGCTCGACCTCGATCTGACGCTCAAGCAGAACCTGCTCTACCACTGCGCGTTGCACGGCATCCGCGGCCGCGAGGCGCGCAAGCGCACGGAGCGGGCACTCCAGATCGTCGGCCTCGCAGACCGGGCGCGCGAGAAGGTGCGCAACCTGTCGGGCGGGCAGTCCCGCCGTGTCGAGATCGCCCGCTCGCTGCTACACCAACCATCGCTGCTGCTGCTCGATGAGCCCACCGTCGGCCTCGACATCGGCTCGCGCGAGAGCGTGGTCAACATCGTGCGTTCGCTCGTCGAGAAAGAGGGCATCAGCGTTCTGTGGGCCACCCACCTCTTCGACGAAGTGCGTCCCACGGACCTTGTCGTGGTTCTGCACAAGGGGCGCGTCCTGTTCACCGGCTCGGTACCCGAGCTACTCGCCAAGACAGCTACGCAATCCGTCAGTGACGCTTTCCGTAAGCTGACCGGCAACGGCACTCAGGAGCTCGCCGCATGACTGCCATGAGCGCCACCGCCGGCCGGGCGCCCTTGGCGACCAGCAGCATCGGCGAACTCGCCTGGGGCAGCGAGCCGCCGCGCCTCGGCGTGCGCGCCTACATCACGTGCTTCAAGGGCATCGTCTGGCGCGAGGTGCTGCGCTACCTGCACCAGCGCGAGCGCTTTATGTCGGCGCTGGTGCGCCCGCTCATCTGGCTGTTCATCTTCGCTGCCGGCTTCCGTCAGACACTCGGCGTGTCGATCATCCCGCCCTACGAGACCTACGTTTTATACGAAGTCTACGTGGTGCCGGGACTGCTCGGCATGATCCTGTTGTTCAACGCCATGCAGTCGTCGCTGTCGATGGTTTACGACCGCGAGACCGGCGCCATGCGCACGCTGCTCGTCAGTCCCTTCCCCCGCTCGTTCCTCTTGATCTCCAAGCTTATCGGCGGCGTCGCGGTCGCGGCCATTCAGGCCTACGTCTTCCTCGCGATCTTCTATTTCTGGGAGGCCGAGCTGTCAGGCTGGGGCTACCCCTTGCTGCTGGCCGTCCCCGCGGCGCTGTTCGCGCTCAACATCTACAATTCGGCGACGGACCACCTGTCGGAGCGCTTCTTGCAGAACGCGCTCGTTGTCGGGCTGCTCGCCGAGCTCGCCGTCATCGCCTACGTCATCTACGCGTGGAAACTGTCGCCGCCGTCGATGAACTACATCGCCGTTGCACCGGCGCTGGTCATCTCAGGGCTGATGCTCGGTTCCCTCGCCCTCTTCATGTCGTCGGTCATCAAGCAGCTCGAGAACTTCGCGGGCGTGATGAACTTCGTGATCTTCCCGATGTTCTTCGCCTCCTCAGCGCTGTACCCGCTCTGGCGCGTGAAAGAGTCGAGTCTGCTGCTCTATCAGCTCTGCTTGTACAATCCCTTCACCCACGCGGTGGAGCTCATCCGTTTCGCGCTATATGGCCAGGTCGACTGGCCATCGCTCGCCATTGTCCTCGCCTGCACCGCTGTGTTCCTCGGTGCGGCGATCTTTGCCTACAATCCATCTAAGGGCCTGATCGCCCGCCGCGGCGGCCCGGGTTCGGGAGCGTAAGAAAATGCAAAAACACACGACACGCGTGGCCAACATACTGAAGCACGGCGTCAGCGGGGTCGCGCTAGCCGCTACCCTCGCACTCGCCTCGTCTCTGACGCTGCAGGCGCAGGAACAGAAAGCGGATCCCCCCGCGAAGATCGAGGCTGCTCCCGACCTGGCACCTGGCATCGCCCCGGGCGTTACGCCCGGCGCACGCCCCGGCGGCATGGAGCCTCAGAGCGAAGCACAACCGGGCATCGCTCCAGGCGTAACGCCCGGCGCCCAGCCGGGCGGCTTGGGTGGCCCACCCGTCGGCGCGGCCAACCACCCGGCCTTCGCGCCGAGCCCGGTGACGCCCGATCAGAACGCGGCGGTCGACTATTCTCCTTCCGCGATTCTTGCCAGCCCGGATTGGCCCTGCGTCCAGCGCAAGGTCCCTGTGGTTTCACCCGCGCAGGTATGGGACGGCCCGCCGATCGATGGCATTAAGGAGTTCGACCCGGCGATCCGCGACCTCACGGAGCTTTTGGAGAGCCGCCGCGTCACCCCCGAGGATGCAGAAAAGGCCATCAAGGAATATGGCGCTAAGTTTCCTGAAGGTGCGGAGCGTGACAAGAAGCTGACTGAGCTGTTCGCCGCCTTCTTGAACGAGATCAATACCGACCGTCAGTTCGTCATGGGCAAGGTGGAGGAGTTCCAGAAGCGCCAGAAAGGGCGCGCCGTAGAGCTCGAGCGCGAGGGCCAGAAGCTCGCGGACAAAGGCATCGCCGCGACCGACGAATTGTTGCCGACGGAAACGAAGCTCACGCCGGAGCAGCAAGAGTACAATTGGAACGCGCGCATCTTCCAGGAGCGCCAGCAGAACCTGACCATGGCCTGTGAGATTCCGGTGCTCATCGAGCAGCGCGCCTACGAGATCGGGCGGCTCATTCGCGGGCTGATGAAGAGCTGACACAGCAGGCCGTTGGAAGGTTAATCCTAAGTCGGCGCCTTTGAGGCCGAGCGCGGAACTTTGCGCACTGCGATTGGTTGCCTAGATAATCCTAGACAACCAACGGAGGATGCCCATGGCCATCTATGACCGGCCACACGATCGCATCACCCCCGGGGCGCCGGACGGCCATTCGCGCCGACCACACCCGGGCAACATGTTGATGCCGCTGCTCCTGGCAGCCGCGATCGTGGTTGCGCTGATTGCGATGCTCTATCAGTCGAACGACTTGTCGAGCGTTGGCGACACCAACAACGCCGGCCCGTCGGTAAAGACCGTGATGCCGTCGCCGACACCTTCTACGTCGCCGCCTGTTCCGACACCGACACCGACAACCGAGCCGCGACCCACGCAGGCACCGATACGGTAGCGCACCAGCGCATCGCACTTACTTTTCGGACGCCTTCATCGGTCGCTCGCAGGACGACTTTGGCCATCACTCCGTCTTCTTGACCTCGGCGAGCGGGTAGCCGAGTTCCTGCCATCCGTCGGTGCCATCGCGGAACCACATGACGTTGGTGTAGCCGTACTCCAGCGCGCGCTTGGCGGCGTTCCAAGACATCCAGCAGTCCTTGAGGCAGAAGAAAACCAGCGGCGCTTCACGCTTGCCTTTCGACAGCTTCTCGAGGTTGGCGCGGAAGGATGCATCGACTGTGGCGTTGAGCGCGCCGTAGCCGACGTTGGGAAGCCAGTGCGCGCCCTCGATGCTGCGATGTGACGGCTCGCGCCAAAACGTGCCGGCGGGCAGGTTGGGTGGCTTGGGTGCCTGCGGGTAGACGTCGATGAACACCGCGCCATCCTTGTTCCAGAGATCGGCGGCCTGGTCGTTGCTCAGTACCTTGGCGCCGCGCAGGGTTGGCGGCACCGGGGTGCGGAAGTTGTCCATGCGGTAGTCGGCCGGCTCGTCCACCGGGCCGGTGTACACACCTTCGGCGGGAGGCGGCGGGACGTCGGGGTGCGGCGCGGCTGCTGGGCTTCCCGCAGGGCTAGCGCCATCGTCGGCGGCGTGCAGCGCGCCCGGCGCGGTGGCCAACAACGCCAGAGCCAGACAAGCGCGGAGCGCAAACTTGATGCGCCTGGCGCTCGACCGTCGACGGGCTTGGCGCTGGCGCATCATCGTTGGGGAATTTGATGCCTTGGAATGACGGAGCTCCCCGACACGGCGGATGCGTGCGGCGCCGCCGGATCAGCTCCGCGGACTGGTGATCGGCTTACTGTCTTCATCGATCATGGGCACCCCGTATTCGAGCAGCACCTTGTCGATGTCCGCCTGCCGCTTACGGATGATGTCGTTGAGCTGACGTTTCCAGAGATCGTCGCCCTGACGAACGCCCATGGTGATGCGGAAATCCAGCCGCCCCGCCTTGTCTACATCCTTCGTCAGCGGCACGACCGCCAGTTTGTCGCCGTTGTGCGACCCGTAGTAGCCCGCAATCGGTCCCCACATCACGCCGGCATCGATTTCACCCGAGCGAATGTCCTTGACCATATCGGCGGAGGGATCGTCGTAGCGGCGGTCGACCATGAGGCGGTAGGGACGTGCCTTGTCCATCAGTCCAGCTTTGGCAATGAGGGTCGCCGATGGCGTGCCCTGCACGGCGCCGATGCGCTTGCCCTTCAGCTTGGGGTCGAAAATGCTCTCGACGCCGTCGAGCCCGGTACCGGGCTTGTAGATCAGCGCGTAGGCGGAGCGGTAGAGGGCGTTGGTGTTGAGGACCAACTCATCGCCCTGCCCGGTGCCGATGATGAGGTCGCAGCGCTTGGCGAGAAGCGTATTGCGCGTGAAGCCGGTGGCTTGCGGGAACCACGTGTATTTGACGGGTACCTTGAGCTCGTCGGCGATGATGTGCGCGATCTTGTTCTCGAAGCCTTCTTCTTTTTCGTTCGAGAACGGCATGTTCGCCGGATCGGCGCAGACACGAAGCACCTGGCGATTGACGAGGTCGGAGCGGTGACCTTCCACCGCAAATGCCGCGCTCGTCAGGGCGGTGAGAAAGCCGAGGCCGCAAATTGCGGCCCCGGCAAGCTTAGTGAGACTGGAGGTTCTAGCTACCAAGGCAATCTTTCTCTTCTTGCTTAGCCTGTTCCGTTTTGTCGGTGCGGTTGCGACCGCCGAGCTGGCCCGCCGGCAGTGCGCCGGTCGACCGAGCCTTGAGATATACGTAGAGGTCGTTGATGAAGCACATCACGTTCTTGTTGTCGCCGAACGCGGGCATCACAAATTTGGTACCGGCTTCGTCACGCTGTTTGCCAGAGGCCACGATTCCGAGGAAGTCGCCGTACGGAATCCACTTCAGATGCTCGGCGAGCGAAGGGGCGTAGGTCGAGCCGAGGCCGTTGGGGCCGTGGCAAACGTGGCATTCGCCATGATAGCGGCGATAGCCATTGTAGGTCGCCCAATCGACAACGATCTGGCCGTCCTTCTTGCAGACGTGGAACGTCGGTGTGCCGTCAGGGAGAACCCACTTGCCGTCTTTGAACTCGGCGCCTTCCTGGCTGAGGCAGCCGTCGGCGAGGGTAGCTTCCTTCTGCAGGCCTGGCTGCACTTCGCCACCGGCTGCAGGGGCTGGAGCCTCTTTCTTCGCGGGCTCCTTGGCATCTTGCGCGATGGCCGACCAATAGACGCCACCCAGGGCAATGGCCGTCACGACCGCCAAACTAATCCTTCTCACGCGTTTCCCCTATGTGCTTTCGCCGGCAGGTAATGCTGGCATCGATACGATGACCATTTGGGCGGGTCGATGAGACTGTGCAACGGGCAAAATGTCATAGCGTTCCGCATGTTGCGATGCAGCGTGATGACAGTGCGGTGCACAAGCGCCCATTGATCCGGGCTTGATCCAGTCACAGAGAAGACCGGCGCGGGAAAACCCGCGCCGGCCCCCATTGTCGTGACGTCAGCTTATGGCAGCGTCCAGATCGTCAGCGAGCCGCCGAGAGCGGTGTAGCTGTTGAGACCGGCGTAGCCACCAACGGCGCCGAGACCATCGGTCGGGTTCGTCAGACCAGCAGCGAGACCGATGCCAGCCCAGCCACCAACACCCGAGAAGATGCCGATGTACTGCTTGCCCTTGTGACCGTAGGTAAAGGTGTTGCCGATGATGCCGGAAGGAGTGCGGTTCTTATACAGCTCCTTGCCGTCCTTCTGATCGACGCACTTGAAGTAGCCCTCGAGGGTGCCGACGCAGGCGATGCCGCCAGCGGTGGCGAGAACACCCGACCAAACCGAGAACTGCTCCTTGTTCGACCAGACGATCTTGCCCTTGGAAGCATCCCACGCGATGAAGTTGCCCATGTGGCTCTCGCCCTTCGGCGGATACATGGAGAGCGTGGCGCCAACGTAAGGCTGGCCGGCGGTGTACTCGACCTTGAAGGGCTCATAGTCCATGCAGACGTGGTTCGTCGGCACGAAGAAGAGCTTCGTCAGAGGCGAGTAAGCAGCAGGCTGCTGGTCCTTCGTGCCCAGAGCGGCCGGGCAGACGTCGGTGGTGTTGACGTCTTGGCCGTTGAGGAACGTGGACTTCGAAGCCACGACCGCGGGGCGGCCATACTTCTCGCTCTTGGGGTCGAGGTCGACGCCAGTCGTCCAGTTGACGGCCGGGTCATACTTCTCGGCAACCAGCGGGAGACCGGACTTACGGTCAACCGTGTAGCCAAGACCGTTGCGGTCGAAGTGGACGAGCACGTCGTGCTTCGAACCCTTCACGTCCATGCCGTCGACGAGGATCATCTCGTTGACGCCGTCATAGTCCCACTCGTCGAACGGGGTCATCTGGTATGCCCAGGCGGCCTCGCCGGTCTGCGGGTTACGAGCGATGATGGACATCGACCACTTCTGGTCGATCTGCTTGCCATCCGGTCCAGCGCGCTGAGCCGGGTTCCACGTCGACGGGTTGCCCGTGCCGTAGTACACGAGGTTCAGCTTGGGATCCCAGGCGTACCAGCCCCAGATCGAACCGCCGCCCAGCTTCCACTGGTCGCCAGTCCAGGTCTTGAGGGACGAGTCCTTGCCAACCGGCTTGCCGAGAGACATCGTCTTCTCGGGGTTGAACAGGATGTCCGAATCCGGACCCATCGAGTAGCCACGCCACAGCATCTTGCCGCTGTTGATGTCGTAGCCGGTGAAGAAGCAGCGGACGCCGAACTCGGCACCCGACACGCCGATCATCACGACGTCGCCAACAACGAGCGCAGCGCCCGTGCCGGTCTCACCGCGCTTCGGATCGCCGTTGACGGCTTTCCAAACCTCTTTGCCGGTCTTGGCATCGAGAGCGACGAGGGTCGTGTCAGCCTGGTGCAGGAAGACCTTACCGTCAGCATACTGCAGACCGCGGTTGACCGTGTCGCAGCACATGACAGGGATCACGGACGGATCCTGCTTCGGCTCGTACTTCCAGATGATCTTGTTCTCGTCATCGAGATTGAGGGCGTACACGATGTTCGGGAACGGAGTGTGGAGCCACATCGTGCTGCCAACGACGAGGGGCGAACCCTCGTGACCGCGCAGCACGCCAGTCGAGAACGTCCAAGCAACCTTCATGCTGCCGACGTTCTTCGTGTTGATCTGGTCGAGCTCCGAATAACGGGTGGCAGCATAGTTGCCCTGCTGCATGCACCAGTTATTTGCGTCTTCGATGCACTTAACAACGCTATCATTGGCAAACGCCGGTGCCGCGAGGGCAGCCGTCGCAACCAAAGCACCTGCGAATACGCTTTTGCGCATTGCGCTTCCTCCATTTTAAGGTTCTTGCCACGCTTGCAGCGGTGGTGAACAGCAGCGCCTCACACCCTATTTTTTATGGGATGGGGTTTGCCCCTTCTGATCCCTTTGTGGCGATCGACCTGAACGTACTAGCGGATGCCAGTCAGTCCCGGATGCCGTGTCACACCGCGGCACATCTACGCACTTTTTTTTCTCGGCTGCAAGACACCTGGGTAACGAAAATTCACGCGTCCGTGAATAGGACAAGATCGTTGACGTAAATTCCGCCGTATCCCATCGCGGTTTGTTGCCCTGCACAGAAAATTTGTGCGACGCACGACAACCTTCTGAAGTGGGGCCGATTTTGTTGAATAAGTCGTCATGCCGGTGTCATCCGAGGGGAGACAACGCCACCATCGTGTGCAGTACCGCGCATTTACCGCTGTGGCGGGAAGGTGCGTCGAGTCTCACGCAGTGCTCTCGCTTGCGTGATCGATCGCGAGCAATTTCAAACGAGGTTCAGATGCGTCATCGGACAGGCTCGGGACCACGAATTCGGGAGTTTTTCCCGAACGTTACAGCGTTGCTCGTTATGGGTGTCCTGACGGCTCTGGCGACGCCCCTCGCAGCGCTGGATGAGGCGCCGCTCAAAGCCGAGCAACCGCTCAGCGTGAGCGAAGTCGCGCCGGGCGTGTTCGTGCATCAGGGGCGGTACGAGATCTTCACCCCGCGCAACTCCGGCGACACCGCGAATGCCGGCTTCGTCATCGGCCGCGACGGCGTCGCCGTCATCGACACGGGCGGCAGCCCGCGGGTCGGGCGCGCACTGCTCGCCGCCATCCGCGCGCGCACCAAGCTTCCAATCAAGTACGTAATCAACACCCACATGCACCCCGATCACGTCTTCGGTAACGTCGCATTCGAGGACGAGAGGCCCATTTTCGTCGGCCACGCCAAGCTTCCACGCGGGCTGGCAGCGCGGGCCGAACGCTATCTCGCGATCAACAAGGAGCTGCTCGGCGACGCCTTCGACGGTACGCGCCTCATCCCACCGACCGACCTCGTCAAGGAAAAGCAGGAGCTCGATCTTGGCGACCGCAAGTTGTCGGTCGAGGCCTATGCAACGGCACATACCGACAACGACGTCACCGTGCTCGACGAGAAGACTGGCACGATGTTCCTTGGCGACCTTCTCTTCTCTAAGCACGTCCCGGTGCTCGATGGATCGATCCGCGGTTGGCTGACCCTCATCGACAAGCTCGCCGCCCGAGGCGACATCAAGCTTGCCGTGCCCGGGCACGGTCCAGCCTCGATGTCCTGGCCGTCGGCCTTGGACGCGGAGAAGCGCTACCTCAGCACCGTAGCGGACGAGGTGCGCACGATGATTAGGCAGGGAAAGACGCTGGCCGAGGCGGCGGAGAAGGTCGGTCTGTCTGAAAAAGATGCATGGCTTCTGTTCAAAGAGTACCATGCACGCAACGTTTCAGCCGCCTTCGCCGAACTAGAGTGGGAATGATCGGATCTAAGCGGCGGGAGGAAACTGCATGCACACGACAGCACACACGTGGGGGAAAGCGTTAGCAGCGGCGTTCGCATTGGCGACCGCGGCCCCGGCCATCGCCGCCGATGACGCTGCGTGGCAGGACATCCGCCGCAACGTTTTCGATGGCCGCGAGGTTGTCGAGGACAAGACTGTGTCGCTCGAGACGCCCTACCGCGCCGAGGACGCCGCGGTGGTGCCTGTAACGATGCGCATTCCGGCGAGCAGCGGCGAGGTCAAGAGCCTCACGCTGGTGATCGACAAGAACCCTGTCCCCGTCGCCGCGACCTTCAAATTCGGGGAGGCTACGGGCACCGGCGATCGAATGCTGTCGACCCGCGTCCGTGTCGACATGTATTCCAACATCCGCGCAATCGTAGAGACGGCGGACGGCAAGTTGCACATGGCGACGAACTTTGTGAAGGCATCGGGTGGATGCTCCGCAGCCGCCTCGAAGGATGCGGATGAGGCACTCGCCAACCTAGGCAAGATGCAGGTTCGCACTTTCGACGATCCGGCGCTGAAGGCGCAAACGCCGCCCCAGCGCGAGGCGCAGGTGATGATCCGGCACCCGAACTTCACGGGCATGCAGATGGATCAGGTGACGCGCCAGTACACGCCGATGAAAATCGTGCAGGAGATGGATGTGAAGCGTGACGGGGCGCGCATCTTCAAGATGGAGAGCGGCATCTCGATTTCCGAGAACCCCAATTTCCGCTTCACCTTCGCGCCCGGTAGCGAGGATATGATCGAGGTCATCGCCAAGGACAGTGACGGCAAGGTGTTCACCGCCACCTCGGCCGGCAAAGCCTCCTGACTTCCAAAGCCAAGCGAAAAAGGGCGCCTCCTAAGGCGCCCTTTTTTGTTTGTGCAGATTCCGCGAGGAGACTCTCCCCAGGAGCAACGAAGCTCCGCTCGATTCAGAAGCAGCGAAGCTCCGCCTCGACCTGCGCCCGCTTCAGGTTCTTCACCTTCTCCAAGAGCGGCGCGAAGCTATTGAACATCGCGACGCTCTCGCCGCCCTTCTGGCGCACCGACATGATCGTCTCGGCCGCCTCATAGTCCTCATAGGGCAAGAGCGCAGCGATCTGGTCGATCGAGCAGGCGCACTTGTCGAGAACCATGCGGTTCTGCCCATTCGTCTGCATGCAGGCGAACACGTAGTCGGCGCGCGCTGCCGTCGGGTAGTCGTTCTGCGGCAGCTTCACGGAAGTTTCCGCGATTGCCGCCGCCCCGGTCGCGATCAGCGCGACGACCGCGACCGCAAGGATGCCCTTCCTCATTGTGGAGCCTCCAATCCCGTGATGCCGGCGAGCGTAATGCGCTCGCTCATGTTCAGAATCGCCGGCGGGTAGCGGTTGTGGTAGGTGGCGAAAAGGTCGACGATCTCGCCGGGCACTTCGTCACTGACGATGACTTGATACTTGGCGCCTTCCCATCCCTGCATTTTGGATTCGAATTTGTCGCCGACGTACGGCGTCATCGAAATGCGATGGGCGTTGATCTTCTTGCCGTTGTAGTCGACCTGGATCGGTTCGACCTTGGCCTTCAGCCAGCCGTCCGAGAAGCTGCGCTGCAGGTAGTTCACCTGGCCGCCGGCGAGCTGATTGAACGTGCTCACGGCCTGCGAGAAGAACACGGCGAATACGGGGTTGATCGAAAACTTCTCGAGCTTCTGCAGCTCCCGGGCGCGCTGGCCCGTATAGATCTGCATTTCGAGGTCCTTCTTGCCGTCTTCCTTGTCGGCGACGACCTTCAATGTAATGTCATCGGAGTACGCCACCCCGAGAATTTTGGGATCGCTGACCTGGCGATTGAACTTGTAGACGATCTGCTTACCGGGCTCGACCTTCGCCAGATGCTTGTGCTCGAAGATGAGGTCGGTCGCCTTCGGCTGCCCCGACGCGGCTGCGTCAGCCGGTTTTGGATCGTCGGCGGCTTTGACGCTCACAGCATGGAACCCGACTGCAAGGGCAGCGATGGCAATCGCAGCACCCAAACCATAGAACCGCATGAGTAACGCTTCCTTCCTAGAGATCGTTGCCACGCAAACGTAACGTTGTTGCTTTTCGCGCCCGTTTTAGCCTTCGGAATGCGCACCCGTAAACAGGTCCGACCTTAACGTTTGGTCATTCGGTTGACGGGTGCGTGAACGCTGCACCGCAAGATACGTCAGGGGGCTGACGGAGTTTCAGCGCAAAAACAGCCCGAAAGCCCGGGGCCCGTCGCCGACAGCAGCCTCGCCCGTTACCGCCAGCTTGGCGGTATCTATCCGCACGAGGACGTTGTCGAACCAACAGGCAACGTAAATATTGGCTGCGGACGGATCGATCGCGATCCCCTCGGGGTGATCGCCGACCTCGATGGTCTGCACGACCCCCAGGCCGTCGAGCTCGACGACGCTGACGGTACCAGCATACTGGTTGGTGACGAAGGCGCGCCCCGAAGCGAGGGCCACCGCGTAGGGTCGGTGTCCGACGGCAACGGTACCCACGCTCTTTCCTGCGGCGATATCGATGACGCTCATGTCGTCGCTGGCGACGTTGGCGGTGTAGGCACGCTTTCCCTCGGCGTCGATCGTCACACCGAATGGGCGCTTGCCGACGGCCACTGTTCCCAGTCGCGTATTGGTTGCGGCGTCGATGATCGACACTTGGTCGCTGTCCCGGTCGGCGCTCAGCAGTAATTTGCCGTCGGGCGTTACCGCGAGGCCCGAGGGCGATTCACCGACGGGAATTTGCGCGATGACCTTTCCGTTTCCTGGATCGACCACCGAAATCGAATGCGCGAACCAGTCGGCCACGTAGACGCGGCCGTTCGTCGGGTGCGCCGCGATGCCGAGCGGCGCCTCCCCGACCTTGAAGCGGTTGGCGATCTTGCGGGCCAACGCGTCGACGACAACGACTTCCTTGCTCTCCGGCGAGGTAACGTAGGCGAGCTTGCCGTTGGGTGACATGGCAATGCCGGCCGGCTTGCCGCCGATGGCGATCTCCGCCACTGACTTCATATCGCTTAGCGATACGACGCTGAGCGAGTCACCCGTCTGGTTTGTGACGAAAGCCTCGCTGACGGTCTTGGCGGATTCGGATGACCCGGAGACGGCAACGGCGATGCTTCCCAGCATCGCCGCCATCGATGACAATATGAGCCGCGCGACTGGACGGGGCATGAGCTGCGTCCAGGGTCAGCCGCCTGCTTCGACTTTTTGCTTCAGCGCATCGAGGCCGCCGCGATAGACACCCTTCACGGCCTTCACCGCCGCCTCGTCGGAGAGCTCAGGGGGCGGGTCGTTGTTCATGAAGCCGCGATAGAAGGCACCCTTCCACTCCACGGTCGACTTGTCGCCTTCGCCCTTCACGCTCAGCGTGGACGAGTAGTTATTGACCGGCAGCACCTTGGGATTGACCTTGGTGATCTCGTATTTATAGAGCTTCTTGGCCGGATCGTTCTGAATGAGCTTCTCTTCGATCGTGCCGCCCGAGGTCAACGTCAGGGTCCGCGTTGCATTGGCGTCGTTGCCGCCGTTACCCTCTAGCTTGGCTACCGCGGGGTGCCAGCTCATGTCCTGGAAATTGCCGATGACCGCCCACACCTTGTCGGCCGGCGCGTTGATCTCAACGGTCTCCGTCGCCTTCTGCCGGGTCGGGCCGTGAGCCGAGGCAAGGGTCGGGAACAGGGCCAGCACAGCCAGCCCCAGCGCAACAGCTCTCACCATTCAGGTTTCCTCCGAGTATCGAATTTTTAGCGCGCCTCCGGTGCGACCATAGTGGCGCGCTGAACGCTCCGCAATCGGAGCGCGCCCCGGCAAACCGCCGCATTCGCGCCGGTGTTGTTTTGCCCTGGCGTCCGTGCTTACTTGCGCCGCGCGCGAAGGAGACTGCACTAAATGACAGCACACGCCGAGGGCGATCGTCCGGGTGACGCTTCCCATGTTTACGACAACGTCACCTGTCCCTTCTGCGGACTGTTGTGCGACGATCTCCAGATCACCCGTACCGGCTCGACGCTGAAGGTCAGCAACGGCTGCCCGCGGGCCACCGCCGGCTTCCAACGCCCCCTCCCCCCGGCCAAGCCGCTGGTGCGCGAGAAGGAAGCGAGCTTCGAGGAGGCTGTGCGGGCCGCAGCCGACATCATCCGGGGCGCGAAGCTGCCGCTCTACGGCGGCATGGCCAGCGACGTCGGCGGCGCCCGTGCCGTCCTGTCGATTGCCGATCGCACTTGCGGCGTCGTCGATCACGCGTTGAGCGAAGGCCAGTACCGCAACTTCCGCGTCGTGCAGACGAGCGGCTGGATCATGTCCACGCTCACCGAGACGCGTAACCGCGCCGACCTGATCCTCATCGTCGGCACCGACGTGCATAAGCTGCACGGCCGCTTCTTCGACCGCATCGTTACGCCGGCGCAATCGATGTTCGAGGGCGTCGCCAACAAGCGCACCGTTGTGTTCATCGGCGAGGGTCTCGATACGTCCGCGGCCACCGGCCCACGCATCGAAGAGGTGATATCCTTGCCGGTCGGCAAGGATCGCATCCCGGAGGTGCTGGCCGCCATCTCGGGCCTCGTGCGCGGTCATCCCATTCCGCCTCCGGAGGCGCCGGCTTCAGCACCCCCCAAGCGCAGTGGAATTCTGTCGTCGCTCCTGCCGGCCAGAAGCAGCGCCGCCGCAGCGGCTGCACCCGAGGTTGCCGGCGTTCCGTATTCTGCCATCGAGGCCGTAGCCGAAAAGTGCAAGAAGGCGAAGTACGGCGTGCTCGTCTGGGCGCCGCCCGCACTCAGCATGCCGCAGGCCGACCTCACCGTGCACATGATGACCGAAATCGTGCGCGAACTGAACCTCACGACGCGCTTCGCCGGTCTCTCTCTCGGCGGCAACGAGGGCGCCCCAAGCGCCGCATCGACCTGCACGTGGCAGACAGGCTACCCGCTGCGCGTCAGCTACGCCAACGGCACGCCCGAGTACGACTCCTATCGCTACAACATCAGCCGCATGCTCACCGACGGCGAAGGCGACATGCTGCTGTGGGTCGCCTCGATCGGAACCGACATCGGCCTACCACAGACGAGCGTTCCGACCATCGTCCTCGGAACGCCCGGCGTGCGCATGGCGCAGCCGCCGACTGTCTACATTCCGGTCGGCACCCCCGGCATCGATCACACGGGCCAGATGGTCCGTTGCGATAACGTCGTGTCCTTGCCGATGCAGAACCTCGGCCGCTCGCAATTGCCGAGCGCCGCCAACGTTCTCGCCGCCATCCAAGCCGCCCTCTAGACGTGAGCCAAGCTATGATGATCAAGCTGACCGGCGGCAAGGTCTACGACCCCGCGAATAACGTAAACGGCGAGGTTCGCGATATCTACGTCGTGGACGGACGCATCGTTCCCGCCAATCCCGACGCTCGCATCGACAAGGAATATGACGTTCGCGGCAAGGTGGTGATGGCGGGCGGCATCGACCCGCACACGCACATCGGCGGCGGCAAGGTGACGATCGCTCGCACGCTTATGCCGGAGGATCACGAGAAGGACGAGGTGGCCCACACCTCGCTCACGCGCGCCGGCACGGGCCACGCACTGCCGTCGACCATGATCACCGGCTACCGCTACGCCGAGATGGGCTACACGGCCTGCTTCGAGCCGGCCATGCTCCCAGCCAACGCACGTCAGGCGCACATGGAGCTTGCCGACACGCCGCTGCTCGACAAAGGCGCGTTCGTCATGCTCGGCAGCGACGACTTCCTCCTGCGCTCGATCGCGGAGAAGAAGGACTTCGAGTTCATCAAGGACTACATGGCCTGGACGATGCACTCCGCGCAGGCCATCGCCATGAAGGTGGTGAACCCCGGCGGCATCAGCGCCTTCAAGTTCAACCAGCGGAAACTCGATCTCGACGAGAAGCACGTCTATTATGGCATCACCCCGCGCGACATCATCCTGACTCTGGCGCGCGGCCTGCTCGAGCTCGGCGTCACGCATCCGCTGCACGTGCACGGCTGCAACCTCGGCATTCCCGGAAACGTCGAGACGACGCTGGCGACGATCCGGGCCACCGAAGGCCTGCCCCTGCACCTGACGCACATCCAGTTCCACAGCTACGCCACGGAGGGCGAGCGCCACTTCTCGTCGGGCGCAGCGCAAATCGCCGACCTTCTGAGAAAGTACCCGCATATCTCGATAGACGTCGGCCAGGTCATGTTCGGACAGACTTGCACCGCCTCCGGCGATTCGATGCGCCAGTACAATGGCGCCAAGAACGCCGATCCGAAGCGTTGGGTGGTGATGGACATCGAATGCGATGCCGGCTGCGGCGTCGTTCCGTTCCGCTATCGCGACAAGAGCTACGTTCACGCTCTGCAGTGGGCGATCGGCCTCGAGACGTTCCTGCTCTGCGAGGACCCCTGGCGCATCTTCTTGACGACGGACCACCCGAACGGCGCTCCCTTCTACACCTACCCGCACCTGATCCGCCTACTCATGGATCGCGACTTCCGCCGCGAGACCCTGCACCGCGTCAATCAGGAAGCCTTGAAGTACTCGACGCTCCCGAGCCTCGAGCGCGAATACTCGATGTACGAGATCGCGATCCTCACGCGGGCCGGCCCCGCCCGCAGCCTCGGCCTCAAGGATCTGGGCCACGTAGGCCCCGGGGCGCGTGCCGACATCACGGTATACAAGGAAGACTCCAACCGCGAGCGCATGTTCGAGAAGCCGGAATACGTATTCAAGAACGGCGAGCTCGTGGTGCGCGACGGCAAGGTCGTCAAGGTCGTCAACGGCGCCACACACGTCGCGCGACCCGAGTACAACCGCTCGATCGAGAGACCCTTGAAGGAGTACTTCGACCGCTACCACACGGTGCGGATGGAGAACTTCCGTTTGAGCGACGAAGAGATCATCGACGGCGGCCGCGGTGAGATCATCGTGCAGCCGACCAGGGCCAGAGCGGTGTCATGAAGGTCAACGGCATTCTAATCGACGACACGTTCGCCGAGGCCTTCGGCATGGCCGGCACGGGCGTCATCATCACCGCCGACACCATGAAGTGGGCGCGCATCGCCGCCGTCACCATGGCGGGCTTCGGCACCTCGGTGATCGGCGCCGGCGCCGAGGTCGGCATCGACCGCGAGCTGAAGCCCGAGGAGACTCCCGACGGGCGTCCGGGTGTACGCGTCCTGCTGTTCGGTTTCTCGCCCGAGGCGGCATCCGCCCAGCTCAAGACCCGCGTCGGCCAGTGCGTGCTGACGAGCCCCGGCTCGGCCTGCTACGCGGGCGTCGAATCCGACAAGCGGATCGGCCTCGGTCAAGGTCCGCGTTTCTTCGGCGACGGCTTCCAGACGGCGAAGCGGCTGGGCAAGAAGCGCTTCTGGCGCGTGCCGGTGATGGACGGCGAGTTCGTCATCGAGGAAACGACCGGCATCGTCACCGACGCTGTGGGCGGCGGCAACCTCATCATTCTGGGCAACGATCGCGCCGGCCTCCTGACCACGGCGGAAGCGGCCGTCGACGCGATTGGCGGCGTGCCCGACGTGATCACGCCGTTCCCTGGCGGCATCGTCCGCTCGGGCTCGAAGGTCGGCTCCAAGTACAAGGGCGCGATCGCTTCGACCAACGACGCGTTCTGCCCGACCCTACGCGGCCGGGTGAAGTCGGAGCTCAGCCCCGACACCGTCGCCGTGCTCGAGATCGTCATCGACGGCCTGACATCCAAGTCCGTCGCCCAAGCCATGCGCGTTGGCCTCAAGGCCGTCATCGACATCGGCGCCCCCAAGGGCGTGACGCGGGTCACCGCCGGCAACTACGGCGGCAAGCTCGGCCAACACCACTACAAGCTCCGGGAGCTGCTGCCATGAGCGGTCTCACTTTCCGCCTGAGGTCGGCTCCGAAAGAGCGCCTCGACTTATCGCATTTGACGCCGCACAAGCTGTCGTCGACCCCGCTCGCCGAGGTATTGAAGCTCAACGTCGGCTCCACGAAGGGCGGGCTGAGCCTCGGGGATGTGTTCGCCGTCTCGGGCAAGCCCGGCGACACTGTGAGGATCGAAAGCGGCTCGGCGCGTCTCGACTTCGTCGCCGCCGAGTTGGACCACGGCACGATCATCGTCGACGGCGACGTCGGCGTCAGCGCCGGCCGCAACATGCGTGGCGGTCGCCTCGAGATCAAAGGCGACGCCGGCAACCTCCTCGGCTCGGGCATCAGCGGCGGCGAGATTTTCGTCAAGGGCTCGGCCGCGAGCCAGGTCGGTGGCCTCAGCGCCGGCGATAAGTTCGGCATGACCGGCGGCCTCATCGTCATCGACGGCCACGCCGGCGACCGCGCCGGCGACCGCATGCGCCGCGGCACCATCTACATCCGCGGCAAGTGCGGGTCGTTCGCCGGCTCGCGTATGGTCGGCGGCACGATCTGGACGGAGCTCGGCTTCGGCGCCGATCCAGGCCTTCTCCTGCGCCGCGGCACGCTCATCGGCCCGTCCGTCGAACGGATGCTTCCGACCTTCGCCGACGCTGGCCGGCACGATCTTGTCATCCTGCGCATCCTATCGCGGTACATGAGCGCCACCTTGGGCTCGCAGGCGTCCAAGCCCCTGCCGGCCACGGTCCGTAAATATGCGGGGGATCTCTCGACTGTCGGCAAGGGCGAAATCCTCCTCACGGCCTGAGCTTGGAGCAGGGTACGGTTACCCTGTAACCTTCCGCCGCCGCGCATCGTATAAGTTGCGGAGGCGGCAGGCGTTCCTGCCGTCCCGCAATAGTCCGGGCCGCCGGAAACCGCTCAACCGGGTCGAGGAGCACACATGATATCGATCATCATTTCGGCCTGTCTGATCAGCAATCCGACCGTGTGCAAGGACTACCGTGTCCCGCTGGCGTCGAACATCGACGCCAAGGGCTGCCTGTTTCGGGCCCAGCCGCACCTCCCGAGGTGGGCCGAGCAGCATCCTCAGTGGACGATCAAGCGCTGGCGCTGTGCCTCGGGCGACTACCAGGATCTTTGAGCGAAGCCACGCACCGCCGAGGCGCGCATGTCCATTGTACTTCGCTTGTATCGGCTCATAGCCACTGGCCTTTGGTCAGCCGCCATCTGCCTGGCTGTCGTACCGGCGGTGCGCGCCGACATGGTGGACCATCTCGATCTCAAATCCGACGAGTTCACCAAGGCGGACGTGACGCGCGATGACGTGTTGGCCGCGATCGCCAAGGCGGGCGCCGACGGCACAGCAGACTTTTCTGGCCGTCGTCTCAATGGACTCGATCTGTCGGGCCTCGATCTGCGACGTCTGAAGCTGCAGAGCGCGCGAATCAACGGCGCGAACTTCGCCGGCGCGAACCTCGAGGGCGTCGTTCTCGATCAGGCATGGGCGCTGAAGTCCGACTTCAGCAAGGCGAACCTGAAGAAAGCCAGCCTGTTTTCCACCCAGTTCATGGACGCCAAGATGCCCGGCGCCGACTTCAGCGGGGCGCGCATAGCCGCCGACTTCTCGCGCGCCGATCTCAAGGGAGCAAACTTTTCGGGCGCCGATCTCTCCGCCGATATGAAGAACCAATCGATGGGCTTGATGCGCGGCGTATTCCGCTCGAGCAATCTCGATGGCGCGTCTTTCAAGAATGCCAATCTCGCCCGCGTCCTGATGGAGTATGCGTCGCTTCGGGATGCCGATCTGCAGGGCGCCAACATGATGGGCAGCGAGCTGGCCGGCGCCAACCTTACGGGCGCCAACGTCACTGACGCCAATTTCAACCAGGCCGATGTAAACTCGGCGAGGCTCCTGGCGCTGAAGGGCAAGGACAAGGCGCGCTACTTCGACAACGTGAAGAATCGCGAGCGCGCCTACATCGACTAACGGCTAGGGCGTGAAAAAGCTCGGGGGCGGTTAGCGGCGAAGGCCCGGCGCACCCGGCTGCGGAGCTCACTCACCTCTAGAACGAACTTCTGCCGGATCGCGCGTCCGAAGTCGGCATAGCCATTGGCCGGCAACACGAACGAGCCGGGACCGCCTTTGACATTGTCGACGTACCACTTCTCGAGCGGATCCTGCTGCTGCTTCTCCGGCAGGTAGGATTGCGCTGCGGGCGCACCGGGGGTCACAACCTCTGGCCCCGCGCCTTCGAGGATCGGCAACCCGTTGACGGTGACGCCGTAGCTCACGAGCTCGTCGCGGACCTGCTCGATCGGCTCCTGGCTGTTGCAGTTGTCCTTGCCATCGCCGGAGACGTCGAGCACGACCTTGGCGGCTTTGGAAGGGATCTGCGGGACGATCTTATCGGATACAACGCGCATCATGCGCGCCATGCAGGTGAACTCGCCACCCTGCCGCGGCAGTCCGCGAACCCGCTTCGCCACGGCCTTGGCATCCGCCTCGCTGGCAATGTGCGTCCAAGGCACGCTGACTGTGGGCTGATCTGACCAGATCACCAGAGAAAAGAGAATTCCGCCCTTGGCGCCACCGACGATGGCCTGAATGACGCCTGGGTCTTCCAACGCCTGCGCAATCCCCTCGATCTGCAGCTTGTAGCGCTGATCGTCGACCGAGTTCGACACGTCGATGGCAACGATGAGCGCCGTATCGACCTCGTCACCGCTGACCGCAAATGCCGCCGTCACTATCGCGAGGGCACCGATGAGCGTTGCAACACCTGCTAGTATCGTGCGCTGTGCGTTTCTTTGACGAAACGTCCTCGAACCGCGCCCCACCTCGTGCCCCATGCCGCTCGTGACCCTTCTCATTGAACCTAAGTTTTGAATGGTCTCAGGCAATTGGGCAAGGGCGTGCGGGATTGTGGCGCCGGTTGGCCGCATTGGCTCAAGAAAATCGCCCGCGCCCACCACAAATGCGTGATGCTTGCCATGATTTAAGAGATTGCAGAGATGATGCCGGCCTTGGCCGAGCCACGCGCCGGGCACCATGCGGAGGCAGACTATGTACGCGCACATACTCATCGCAACCGACGGCTCTGATCTCGCCCAGCGCGCCGTGGAGCAAGGGCTCGCGCTGGCCAAAGCACTGAATGCCAAGGTCACGGCCGTCACGGTCACCGAGCCGTGGACCGCTGCTGTCTCGGGAGAATGGGCCGTCGCCTTTCCGGTCGAGGAGTACGAGAAGGCCACCGCCGCCAACGCCGAGAAGATCCTCAGCGGAGTGCAAGCGGCAGCGGCTAGGCTCGGCGTCACCTGCGATGGCGTGCACGTCAAGGATCAGTACGCCGCCGAGGGCATCGTCGAGGAGGCGAAAGCGCGCGACTGCGACTTGATCGTGATGGCCTCGCACGGGCGGCGCGGCATCGCCAAGTTCATCCTCGGAAGCCAAGCCACCCGCGTGCTGGCGCACAGCGTTGTACCGTTGCTGATCTGCCGCTGACACCCTGCGCGTCAGTGATCGTGATGCATGTGCTCGTGGTCCTCATGACCGCCAGCCGAATCCGGCCCGGCCGCCTTCACGGCGAACTCGACGTCGACCTCACCTGCCTTCTTGAATTTCAGCTTGGCTTTGAGGATGCCGCCTTCCTTCTGCGGGTCCTTCAGTCCGATGAACATGATGTGCATGCCGCCGGGCTTCAGCTCGATGCGCTGCCCCGACTGGAGCGGGACGCTGCCCAGCTTCTTCATGCTGGCAACGCCCTTGTCGTCGATCGACGTCTCGTGCACCTCAACGCGTTCGGCTGAATCCGACGAGCCACCGATCAGCTCGTCCGCCTCGGTGCCGTTGTTGGTAATAATCGCATAGCCGGCGCCGATGCCACCAGCGTTGCCAACCGGCCGTGTCCACGGCTGGCCGATCTCTATCGCGCCGCCGGCGACTGCCATTGCTGCAGCGACTTTGTCCTGTTTCTTCACCTCGTCGCTAATTAGCGCAAGGCCGGGTGCGGGATGCTCGAGGCTATGCGCATCCTGTCCCTCCGCCGGGACATCGCTCCAGCGTAGCTCGCCCGACGCGCACTTCTGCGTCACCGGGAAGTAGATCCGCGTATCAGGCGCCAACTCGCCGGCGATGAAAGTCGAGAGCACGAACTGGTCGAAGTACTCGTCGGGCAGTGATCCGCCGCTCCACGTCACCCGCTTCACGCCGTCGCTCTTCGTCTCGCCGTGGTGAAACTTGTAGGCCCGCGTGTAGGGGCCCTTCTCGAGCGCCAGCGTCCATCCGGGCTTGGGCATCGGCTTCACGCCGATGACACCCTCGGGAATCTCGATCGACACTTCGGTCGTCGGCTGCCCTTCGCAGCCGTGCGGGATGCCGAACACCGCCTTGTAGCTTCCGCCGACCTTCGCCTGTTTCGTCTCCAGCGAGACATGCGCGTGCGCGGCGGTGCAGAGGCCGGCCATGCCGCAAAGCGCGACGACCGCAGCGCGCGAGACACCGATGGTCATTTTTCTTTTCTCCTAGATCTCAATTGGATCAATGGCCGTGCCCGTACTGGCCATCCATGTGCACTACTCCCCCGAAATTGGAAAACAGCGCCACGCGGTCAGCCGACAACTTGCTCTCGGCTTGGTTAAGAAGACGCGCCCGTTGACCTGGATGGCGCGATGGAGCGCCATCCGAGACTTCGACAATGCTGACGCGGGTGGCTCATCCAATTACCACTTGGTTTGGACACCGGCGTAGACTGCGCGGCCATTGCCCGGCTCGAACACGGCCGCGTCCTTTCCGCCCATGTTCGCCGCCGTGCTCGCACTGGAGATGTAGGCCTCGTCCGACAGGTTGCGCCCTTCAAGGTACAGCGCAATGGGTCCGCCGTCGTCGAAGCCCACTTTTGCTCCCCAGATGGCATAGGCCTGCGTTGTGTACGTATTCGCGCTGTCGACGTAGTAGGCCTCGGGCACCCATTCGATGTTCGGCCCGAAGTAGACACCCGTTGGGTGCTTGTAGAGCAGTTCGGAGCGCAGATAATGCCGCGGCGCACCGGGCAACTCGTTGTCGCCCCAAAGCAGGTCGCCGTCGTAGCGGAAGTCGTTGAACGTATAGGCCGTGTTCAGCCAAAGCTCATCCGACACCCTGCCACTGGCCAAAATGCCGCGAGCGACCGCAAGACCGAAGCCGAGCTCGACGCCCTGGTGAATCGTCTTGTCGGCGTTCGCGACCTGACACGTGTTGCCTGTCACAGCCGGGTTCGTGAAGCAGAGCAGCTCGTCGTCTATATTGGCACGGTAGACCGCGAGATCCCACGTGTAGTCGACCGTGCGGCCGCGCGTGCCGATCTCGTACGTCGTCGCGCGCTGCGGCTTGATATCCGTAAAGGCGACCTTCAGCGCAGCCGAACTCTCACCGAAGCTCGGCACCTCGGCTGAACGCGAGATGTTGCCGAACACTTGCCAGTCGCGCGCAACGTCCCACAGCAGACCGACCTTCGGGCTCCACAGATCGAACTCCGTCTCGCCGCCGACACTGTTGAAACGTACGTCGCGATCGCGGGTCGCATGCAAGAACTGCGTGCCGGCGACAAGCGCGACATCCGGCAAGAAGTAGAACGAATTCTCGACATAGGCCGAGACGTTGTCCGACTTGTCGAGCGAGCTGGACAGCAAGTTGCCTTTCACCGCCCCAGGCAGGTTCTGGTACTGCTTGTTGTCGATCGTTCCGTTGTGCAGATTCACACCGGCGATGAAGCGGTTCTTGTAGCCGGCAATGCGGCTGTCATCCGTGATACGCGCGAAGCCGCCGTAATCTTCGTACTTGTAGTCGAGCCACTGGAAGATCGGATGCATCAGGTGGCGATCGACGCCGAAGGCACCGAACTCGACCAGCGTGCCGGGAGCGACGCGGAGCGCCGTCTTGTTGGCGATGCGCAGCGTGTCGATGTTGCGTTGCTGGTCCATGACAATGTTTCCAGCCGCCGCAGTCTCAGGTGACGTCAAGGCGCTCGCCTTGGTCACCGAACCCGGGATGCGCTGGCGGACCCAGTTGGCATTGAGGTAGAAACGCGTCTCGGCGTTCTCCGACAGGCGATAGCCCACGTTCATCGCGCCGCGGCCGCTCTCGCCCCAGCTATGGTCGCGGAAGCCGTCCTGCTCCTGCCAGGTGCCGGTGATGAAATAGTCCACCGGGCCGGCGACGCCGCCGGAGCTCGCCGCCAGCTTGTGGAAGCCGAAGCTGCCCATGTCGACGCGCGCGCCGAAGAGATCCGCGTCGTAGCCCGTCGGCATGACGAAGTTGATGGCGCCGCCGAGTGAATTGGCGCCGTAGCGCAGAGCGTTGGCGCCCTTAAAGACCTCGATGTAGCGGTAGGCGGTCGGGTCGATCTCCTGGAAGTCGCCGTATCCGTCGGAGGTGTTGATCGGGATGCCGTCCATGAACAGCTGAATGCCGCGCAGATGGAAGTTGCGCGACAGGCTCGAGCCGCGGATCGAAATCCGCGAATCTTCGCCCCACTTCGGTTGCACAAACACGCCCGGCACATAATCCAGCGCGTCCTTGATGGTCGCGGATGGCGTGGAGGTCTTATAGGCCTCGGCCGGCACCAGTTCGACGCCGCCCGGGATCTGATCGATCTCCGCGCGCGCCTCGGCCGTATTTGGAACCGACAAGCTGCCCGAACGTGCGGCGGCGACGCCGCTGGCGGCGCTCGCCACGGGCGCGGCCGGCTCGTTGGCAGCGACCGGCGGCGGCGGCGCCGAGGATTTCGTCTTGGCGGCCTTCTTCTCGGCTTTCTTGGCCGGCGCCGGCATGGCGCTCTGCTCGACGATCACGGGCGGCAACGGCGTCGCTTCCGGGTTGGCCGACTGGGCGCCGGCGGGCCCTGCTAGAATGCTCGCAACTGCTACGGCAGTCGCGCATACCAGCGACGCCTTCGTACTCCGGTACATGGTACTCAACTCCCCAACACCACTCGGCATGCCGGCGACACGGCGCGGCAATGCGGCTACGCGTGCGTAGAGCGGCGTCGGAGTAGCCGCCGCACTCATGCGGCTGGCGCCTCTCCGACGATCCGTTCTCAGGCGTGGAGAGGTGGGGGCCCGCGGCTGCGCGGATGGAGGACGGCTATGCCGGCGACGTCGTCCTGCACAATGGCGAGGACCGGCGAGGCGTGCGGCATCGCAGGCAGCAATGCAGCATCCGGCGTCGCGAGGGCGAGCTGGAAGGCCGCGAGGCCCTTGCAGATCGGACAGCTCGACGCCGGCAGCGCCGGATTGGAGCCGTCAGGCGAGCACATCGAGTCGGCGAAGATGCCGACGTCGGCGCGATGCAGCTGCGCGGAAAACTGCGAGGTGAGGTGCCAGGGAAGGAGCAGCGCATAAAACGCGACGCCCAACAGCGCCAAGGCCGCGGCCGTCCTGCGATGCGTACGCTTCACTCCCCACACCATGCGGTCAATCCTACAGCCGCAGCGGGAGGCACTCAAGTGCCGCTCCGCCACAGAGCCCGACGATACGACGCCAATGGAGAATACTGACGATCGGTCAGACGGGCATAACTGCCCCGAGGTGCTGCGGCAGCTCCGCGGTCGGCGTCTTGACCAGGTCCTTGTCGAGCTCGGCGTAGACGGCGTGCTTCACCGGTTCCGACAGCGAGGCGCGCAGGTCGCCCAGCGCAGATGGCGGAGCGACGAGCACCAGCCGGTCGTAGGACTTCGAAGCCAAGCCCTCGGCCAGCAGCTTGGCGAGGTGCTTGGCGAAATCGCGCTTCAGCTCGCGATGGGGATCGACGCGCGGTTCGATGGCATGGCGCATGTCGCCCGCCGAGCTGGAAGATTCGAATGAGCGGCCGAGGCCGTCGCGCACCAGCTCGCTGTCGGGCCGGTGGTCGCCATTGATCGCTTCGAGCTGCTCGACGCCCTTGCCCGGTCCGCGGTTGGCGAGCAGGCGGGCGTGCGCCCCGTCGGCACTTTCCAGCACATTGGGATCCTAAGCTTAGAATTCCACGTGGACAAGTTGTCGCG